>ERZ772940.253-NODE-253-length-27911-cov-3.88196_pt1 | contig 27911 bp, 20 predicted proteins | sample MGYA00511682_ERZ772940 | MGnify/ENA primary metagenome ERZ772940 (study PRJEB29015, sample SAMEA2737922) | human oral metagenome | biome: human oral; feature: human-associated habitat; material: dental | place: China | collected 2031 ... | reverse complement strand
GGCCACGATGGGTGTCTACACCTACATCAACAAGGACGTCAAACGCGGGGCCGCGGGCGCCGTGCCCGAGATGTTCTGGGCGCACGGGCGGCGTCCCCTCGACAGCGCCGCCCGTCTGTGGTATACAGGAATCGGCGATCCGAAGAGGATGGCCTCCAAGTGCCGGGGCCTTTATGGACTAAAACACTGGACGCCCTGGCTGCTCGCGCCTGTGCGGCCTCACTCTCGCGATGATCGCGTCCCTGCTGATTGACGCGCCCTCGATGACGGTCCTCGCAGGCGCGAGGGCGCAGCGTAGAATCTTCGCCATGCGCCATCCCCGGATCGGCTGCTTTTGGTGAAGTCGAGTCCCGCGGGAAGATGGCACTGAACGGCCCCTCTCGTGGCTGCTCATCTCAAGCCTGCCTGTTTTCTGCACCTGAGCTGGCCAGAGTGGCCGATGGTCACCCACAAGAACTACCGAAACTACCGAAGAGCCGGAAGTCAGAATAAATAACAAAGCTGTTTATCAGAGCTGGTAAGATCACTATAAAGATAAAGAATAGACGTTGGGAGGGTTTGGTATTCATGGAATTGAATATAATCACTGGTGAGATTATCTACAAAAATGTCGATTTCTCCTTTGTTTATAGCAAAGGTGAGATTAGATTAATTCCGTCAAAGGAAGATAGAAAAACAATAATGTGTCATTGGCTAATGTCAGAAATTGCCCCTGGCGTATTCTCAGATGGGGATCCTCTGTTTATGGAAGAGCCATATCTATTGGGTAAATGTAATGAGACAGGCTATAGAGTCGCTTTTATGTTCGACCTAGGCTCTCCGATAAATAGTTATAATTCAACTCTCATTATTTCTGTTTCGGCAGTTGCAGAGATCAAAGATAGTGGTGACATGTCACGAATGCGCATATCGAGTCCTGTTCTGGACCATATCCATCCTGTGAACCGAGGGTACACCCAGTCGTTTCCACTCGAGGGGTCTCGGAACGATGGAGTAATAGAAATCATTATTAAGGGATTTGACGCTATGACAACTGAGAGAAAATCATTTCGTTTTTTAGATAAAGAAATATGGGTTCAGTTTTCTATGGGCTATAAATGCAGCCAAAAAATCGGTGATTCTCCGATTTCCATATTTTCAAATCTATTATTTGAGTTTGAACCGACATCGGATTTTGTCTATTTACTTAAGCTATACAGGCTTGGAGAAGAGCTTGTCAAATTCTTAAGCTATCGACGAGACATAGGTGTGTTTGATGTTTCCTTGTCAACATGGAGAAATAATAAATTTTTTTGGAAAAACGCCACGTTAGAAATCCTTAGTGTAACTCCACCACTTGATCTAGAGCCATTAAAAAAGGGTTGGTACATTACAGTTGACCTTCTTGAAGGTAATGAAAACAATCTGCTTCAAGCAATTTCTGATAATGTTTTGTATTTAAGACATATACCAAGAACCAGCGATGATTGGCGGATCATTGATGCATCAAGATTTGTGCTGCTCACGGCCGCTTTCGAATGGGAGTTCGAAAGGCTATATCCAGAGGGTATCTTAAAAAGGAAGGCTGAAGCAGAAAGCAAAGCAATAGAAATGATGCAATCACTAATCGACGAAAACACCGGCGACGTGAAATCTTTTCTTAAGTTCGCAAAAAAGAGCATTGGTTTCACTAATCTCCAGGCAAAGATGATTCATGCAGCTAAAGAATTTGATTCGGTAATAGGAGACTTTGGTAAGCGCCTCTTTGATTTGAATAATGAGAGGTTCAATTATGCCACAATTGGCAAAAGACTGTCCGAGCAGAGAAACAATTTCGCCCATGGTAACCTTAACAAAGAATTTGACGGTGTCTCTTGTCTCGACCTTATATTTCTTGAGTATCTTATTCTTGCAATACAGTTACATCAAATAGGTGTTTCGGATGAAGGCATCAGAAAATCGATTAACCAGCTTTTCGGATTGCGTATTCCCGTCTAATCAATCGAAGTCGTTGGCGTCGGCTCAATTTGATCGAATTAGAGCTGCGATGGTCCCGGCTCTGCCCACGATTGCCCTGCAATCCCAACAGCACAACTCTTGCTGAATCAAAACATAGAATTCGTGACAGGTGGCAGATGGTCCACCTGCGGGGGCCGGAATCCTCTGTGAAGTGCCAAGCTCTGCGAAGTGCCAAGGGGATTGGCTTGCCGGACCTCTTGCTACACAAGAGCCAAGTAGATTCGCAACTCTAGCTACCGATCATTACAGATTAAAAGCCGGCTACTTGGATAAATCCTGTACAACATAAAAAAAGCTGTAGGCTAAGTTCGAGAATAGTCCTGAGTGATAGAATGCTGCACGATTCGTATTGACCAACGCGTTGTATGGTAAGGATACCTCATGAAGTATTCTGAGCAAATCGACTCGGGAGTCTCCCCGACAAAGATCCAGTCTCATCTCGTAGACTCAGAGCTCGTCTCGGTTACCATCCGCATCCCTCGGACACTTCGTGATTCTGCCAAGGAATACGCGACATTGAACGGGCTGAACTTTACGTCACTGATGAAGCAATGTCTGATAGAGAAGTTGACGCAGAAGGAATAGCGCCATGGAGTATCTGGACAACATCGGGCGCCAACGGCTCGGGGATGCGCTTCGTGACGCCATTGACGACGGCGCAAAGCTATCCATCATCGCGTCGTACTTCACGGTGTTCGCCTACGGTGAGCTGCGGAATGAGCTCTCGAAGGTCGATGAGTTGCGGTTCATCTTTGACGAGCCGACCTTTGCGAGGCAGATGGAGTCCGAGAAAGATCCACGGGAGTTTATCGTGAGCCGACGATCCCGTGAGAGGGGCGTCGGTGGCACCGGCCTCGAACTCACGCTTCGCAACAACATCAACCAGCGGGCGCTCGCTCGCGAGTGTGCCGAGTGGGCACGCCGACGCGCCACCTTCAAGACGGCGAGACAACGTGGCATGATCGCGACGTCGGGCAGTTATCACGTCGAGAACCCCGCTTCCGAGAGCCATGCCTTCATGGGTAGCTCGGCCAATGCCTTCACGCTCGAGGGACTGGGGTATGAGCGCAGGCCTGGAGTCGTAACTGGAGTCAGCCACTTCCAGACGAGCTCTGAGGCTATGGGTCTGAAGTCGATGTTCGACACGGTCTGGGACAACACGAAGTTGGTTGAGGACGTCTCTGAGCAGGTGATCGAACAAGTCCAGACGCTCTATCGCGAGAACCCGCCCGAGTTCGTCTATTTCCTCACTCTTTACCACCTGTTCCGTGATTTCATGGAGGACGGCGAGGAAGACCCGATACGACCTGGCCTCAAATTCGAGGAATCGGTCGTCTGGGGCAAGCTGTACGATTTCCAACGTGATGGTGTTGTGGGAGCGATACGAAAGTTGGAGAAGTACAAGGGCTGCATCATTGCCGACAGCGTTGGCCTGGGTAAGACCTACGAGGCGCTCGCGATTATCAAGTACTATGAGGAGCGCAATGGGCGCGTCCTCGTGCTCTGTCCCAAGCGCCTTCGTGACAACTGGACGCTCTGGACGCGGGGCAACGACGAGCGTAACCCTTTGGCTGACGATCGCTTTGCCTACGACGTGCTGAACCATACCGATCTGTCCCGCAACTCCGGTATGAGCGGTGACATCGACCTGGGGCATCTGCGTTGGAGCAACTACGACCTCCTGGTCATTGATGAGAGCCACAACTTCCGCAACAAGAGCACAGATGCCGAGAAGAAGGATCGCTACACGCGCCTCATTGACGACGTGATACGAGCAGGCGTGCGCACAAAGGTGCTGATGCTCTCGGCCACGCCGGTCAACAACAAGCTGCTCGACTTGCGCAACCAGATAGAGCTCATCGCCGAGGGCGATGACAAGTATCTCGCCGAGACGGACGGCATTCCCTCAATCACGCAGGTGACGCGTGTGGCTCAGCAGCGATTCAACGAGTGGAGCAAGCTTGACGATTCCGAGCGTACGACTGAGAGCTTCGTGAGCGCGGTGAACACTGACTACTTCAAGCTGCTCGACGTGCTGACCATCGCCCGTAGCCGCAAGCATATCATCAAATACTACGGAACGGCCTCCGGCACGTTTCCGACAAGGAGGGCGCCGATATCGTTCCAGACGTCTATCGACGCCCGTGGCGAGCTGCCGCCGATTGCTGAGCTGAACGACATGATTGCCCAGCTGACGTTTGCCCAGTACCAGGTCCTCTCCTACGTCCGCCGTGACAGGCGAGCGAAGTACGAGGACTGCTACGGTGACAAGTGGGGAGAGAGCTTCGAGAGCCAGGTGCACCGCACGGCCGCCATCGCCAACCTCATGCGCGTGAATGTGCTCAAGCGCATGGAGTCGAGCGTAAACAGCTTTCGCATCACGCTGGGGCGCATCTTGGGTGGCTGCGTAGATTTGCGCTCCCGACTCAACAACGTGGGCGAGGGCGCGGTCTACGACACGCTGGGGGCTGACGTCGAGTTCGATGATGATGACGCCGAGGAGTTCATGGCTGGTGGTAAGGTCAATGTTGACCTGCGTGACGTCGATGCACTGCGTCTGGGGCAGGATCTCGACTTCGACATTGAGAAGCTCCGCCTCCTGCTGAACTACGCCAACGTTGTGACACCCGACCGAGACGCTAAGCTTATCCGCCTACGCGAGTACATAGCCGAGAAGGTAAAGAACCCCTACAACGACGGCAACAGGAAGATACTCGTTTTCAGCGCGTTCGTCGACACAGCCGACTACCTGTTCGGCCAGCTTGCGGAGCCCCTCAAGAAGGAGTACGGCCTAGAGTGCGCTGAGGTGAGCGGCAGCGCCAACCGAACCTATTCGCTCGGGCTCAAGCGCGTGACGTTCGAGGGTATTCTCGCGCACTTCTCGCCGATATCGAAGGAGTTGCCGGAGCATGAACTAGCATGTGGCGAGATCGACATCGTGTTCGCTACCGATTGCATATCAGAGGGCCAGAACCTACAGGACTGTGACTGCCTGGTCAACTACGACATCCACTGGAATCCGGTACGTATCATCCAGCGCTTCGGTCGCATCGACCGACTCGGCTCGCGTAACACACAGATTCAGCTGGTCAACTTCTGGCCGGATATCGCACTTGACGAGTACATCCAGCTCGAGGGACGCGTGAAGGGCCGCATGGTGCTCATGGACGCGAGCGCGACCGGCGAGGAGAACGTGCTTGAGGCGAAGGCGACCAGCGAGATGAATGACCTCATGTATCGCCGAAAGCAACTTGAGCAGCTACAGAGCGAGGTTCTCGATCTGGAGGACATATCGGGTGGCATCTCAATCACTGACTTCGCCTTCGACGACTTCCGCGTTGAGCTGCAACGTTATGTCAAGGATAACCCCGGACTGTTAGAGACGTCTCCCGTGGGCCTGCACACCGTGGCCCCCATACCCGACGAGCTGCGGGGTGAGGTAAGGCCAGGCGTGATCTTCTGCCTGAAGCAGAACGACGAGAGACGCGACCCGAAGGACGCCAACCCGACCTTCCCGTACTACGTCGTGTACGTGACCGATGACGCAGCGAAGGTAACGAAGCACACCCAACCCAAGCCGGCGCTCGACCTGATGCGCGCTGCATGTAGCGGTCGTCGCGAACCGATAAAGGAGCTGTGCCAGGCCTTTAACGACAAGACCAAGGACGGTACCCGCATGGATAGCTACACCGACCTCCTGGATGAAGTCGTTTCCGCCATCACCGGCGTCCAAGAGACCAAGGGTGTGGAGTCGCTGTTTAGTCTGGGAGAGGTGGGGAGTGGCGTGACGCTGGGCTTCGACGACTATTCGCTCCTGTCCTTCGTGGTGCTGCGATGAGTGTGCAGTGGAACAACATATTTCAGCTGCCGCCCGAGGCTCTCGCAGGCAACAAGCGTGTTCCCAAGACCATGCTCACGAGGCGGGCGGCGTTGACGAAGCGTGAGCAGAAGACGCTCGGCAAGCTGCGTCGCCTTGAGCACTTCGCCACAGCGACAAAGGTGACGACGAGGATGCTGCCTCGTATCGATGACGAGCACGACATCCAGAGCGTCATCTTCCTGCGTTGCGAGATGGCCGGGACATCGCAGGCCGTTGCCGAAGTAGCGCACCTTGTGCACAAGTGCTTCCCAAACCCGACTGTCATCATGCAGGAGGTCGGGGACCTGATCTGTGTGTCTGTCTCACTTACACGCAAGAGTCGTGTCGAGCGTGGGGCGACTGTGATTGACCGCATCGAGAGCACCGGCCTCTTCGACGAGCGGACAGATGCTTGGCAGCTGTTCCTTGACGCGCTAGCGTTCGATAAGCTGCCGCAGGACGATCTCTATGTCTACCTGCGCGCGATGGTTGGCGACGTGGTGCTCGCGCGTACGATTGACGCTTTAGGCTTTTACCCTCAAGTGAATATAGGCAACCAGGAGCAGGTTGTTGCCTTGGCGAGCCGTTACGATGTGATGCGAGGCGACGTGTGTCACCTCTATGAGGAGCGCGCTGGCAAGGACGTGACGCTCAACGAGTCCGCCAAGCTGCGGATGCGTATAAATGAGGCCGAGAGCCAGCGAGATGCCATTCTCAACGAGATTAAGGAGTTATGCAATGGCTGAGCTACCGAAGGTTGATCTGGGGTCGAAGGACTTGGTTGCCGAGCGTGTCGAGCAGCTGAAAAAGCTATTCCCCGAGATCGTGACCGAGGGTGACGGCTCCATCGATTTCGAGAAACTGCGCCTGATTCTGGGAGATGAGATCGATGAGGGCCAGGAGCGCTACGCGTTCACATGGCCCGGTAAGGCTGATGCCATCCGACAGTCACAAACTGTAAGTACGGCTACGCTGCGTCCGCGTGTCGAGAAGAGTCGCAGCCGTACCGGCGAGGACGGTTCGTTTGACTCCGATAATATCTATATTGAGGGAGACAACCTCGAAGTGCTGAAGCTCCTACAGCGCGGCTACCATGGCAAGATAAAAATGATCTACATCGATCCACCATACAACACGGGCCATGACTTTGTCTACAAGGATAAGTTCGGTAACACCATTGAAAACTACAAGAAGCAGGCAGGCTTGATCAACCAATCCAATGTCGATACAAGCGGTCGCTTTCACAGCGACTGGTGCTCCATGATGTATCCGAGGCTCAGGTTGGCCCGCGAGCTGCTCCATAGTCGAGGGATTATTTGCATTTCGATTGACGATAGCGAAGTTGCTACACTTAGAACGATTTGCAACGAAGTGTTTGGCGACCAGAATTTTGTTGTACAAATTCCAAGGCAATCAAGGTCTTCAGTTCAAAACGACACTGATTTGAGTGTGAGCCATGAGTATGTTGTTATGTACGCGAAGCATAGACGGCAGTCGAATCGTCGACTGAAGGAAAGCAATGCTGATTCGTGGTATGGGTCTGATAGCTTCGCTTGTTATCCGAAGCAGTTGGATGCTTCTCGTTATGACAACCCTGACAATGACCCGCGAGGTCCGTGGAAAGCTGATCCATTTGATGCTCCAAACGTGAGGCCGAACTTAACGTATCCGATTATAAATCCAGGCACTGGCGAACGGCACCTGCCGCCACGCGGCAGGTGCTGGCGAACAGAGCCAGACAAGTACAAGGCTTATCTCAAAGACGGACGAATTGTGTTTGGCGTCAATGGAACGGGTCGTCCACAGCTCAAGGTGTTCTACGAAGAGAAAAAAGCTTTTGGAGAGATTGACAATACCTGGTGGGACTCTAATCGTATTTCGATAAACAGTAGCGCTTCGAAAAACCTTATGAAATTATTCGGCGGAGTTCTGCCATTTGATACGCCAAAGCCCATTGATCTTATCGAAAACTTGATTCGGCTAGCCTTACCGCTCAACGAACCTAACTTTGTACTTGATTTTTTCTCTGGGTCAGCGGCAACGGCTCACGCAGTAATGAGCATTGACGCTGCAGAATACAGACAGTTGAACTACATCATGGTTCAATTTCCTGAAGTTTGCTCTCCAGATTCTGTCGGTGTGCAGCTTGGCCTAGACACTTTCTGTGACATCGGTGAAGAACGCATCCGTCGTGCGGGAGACAAGATCAAGGTCGAGGTCGAGGAGACCAACGCCCAGCCCAAACTTGACGAGGAACCCAAGCCCTTACCCGACATCGGTTTCCGCGTCTTTACGCTTGATGACTCAGGTATCGAAAAACCAAAATCTGGTAAGCTTATGCCTAACGTGGTAAGACCCAATCGCTCAAACATGGACATCATCTTCGAGATGATGCTCAAGTGGGGCCTTGAGCTCACCTATCCTGTGGAGGAGGACGAGATTAACGGATATCCCGTCTACTCCGTCGCCTGCGACGAGCTCATCTGCTGCATGAAGCCAGGCCTCAACGTGGACACGCTCGAAGCCATCGCTGCAAGGCAGCCCAGGCGTGTGTTTCTGCTTGACTCTGTCATCGACGACACCATCAAGCTTAATGCGCTGCAGATCTTTAAGCGCATGGAAGAGCGCACTCAGCAGAAGATTGACCTGAGGACGGTGTAGGGATGGCCGCCCTGAAGTTCAAGTACTCCTCGGACCAGACTCACCAGATCAGGGCGGTTAACGCCGTCTGTGACCTGTTTCGGGGTCAGGAGTTTATGAGCGCGGAGTTCACTGCGTACTTCGAGGATATCGACTATGGCAGTGGCAAGTCTGTTGCCGCAACCGTTGGCCATGCCAACGGTTTACACGTCTCGGCGCGCCAACTGATTGAGAACCTGCATGCTGTACAGGAGGAGAATTGTCTTGCGCCTACGAGTGACGCCCCCGAGGGACGCCTGCGCGACTTCACCATCGAGATGGAGACGGGCACGGGCAAGACCTACGTATACATACGCACCATCTATGAGCTGCACAGGCGCTACGGCCTTACCAAGTTCGTGATCGTAGTACCCTCTGTCGCCATCCGCGAGGGCGTGAGGAAGAGCTTCGAGAGCACGAAGCAGCACTTCGAGGAATTGTACGACCGCACGCCGCTCGAGTTCTTCGTCTACGACTCCAGAAGGCTGGGGGCGGTTGGGAACTTTGCTGTCAGTAGTAGCATTCAAGTGATGATCATCAACATTGGGGCGTTCAACAAGGATATGTCCGCTGACGAGCGTAAGGGCGTCACGAACATCTTCCATCGTCCGAGTGAGGGGCTCATCGGCGGGCACAGTCCGCAGGAGCTCGTCTCCCAGTGTAGCCCCATCGTGATTATCGACGAGCCGCAGAGCGTGGACAATACGGCAAAAGCTAGGCAAGCCATTGCTACGCTGAACCCGCTCTTCATCCTGCGCTACTCGGCCACGCATCGGCAGATGCTCAACATGGTCTACCAGTTGGGACCCGTCGAGGCGTTCCAGCAGAACCTCGTGAAGGGCATCGTGGTAGACTCCGTGCAGAGTGGTGAGGACCTGAACGGCGCATACGTGAGCCTGGATTCCGTGGATGGGAAAAACGGCTATTCGGCCAAGGTAACCATTGACGTGCGCAAAAAGCGCGGCGTGGGGCAGGATCGCAAGCGCGTACTCGTACACACCGGCAACGATCTTTACCAGAAGTCAAACGAGAACAGTGATTACGAGGACGGCTGGGTGGTGCAGAACATCGGTACTGAGCCCGGGAACGAGTTCGTCTTATTCCAGAACGGCACGTATCTGGAGCCGCACGAGGCTGTGGGTGACACTGCTGTCGGGGCTGTGAAGCGAGCCCAGATCGTCCAGACCATCGAGGACCACCTCGACCGACAACTTAGGTTGTACCACCTGGGCATCAAAGTGCTGTCGCTCTTTTTCATCGACAAGGTGGAGAAGTACCGCGTGTACGAACCAACCGTTCACAACGGCGAGTATGCCGAGATATTCGAGGAGGAGTACCGCAAGATCGCGAGCCGCGCCGACTGGCAACGCCGCTACCAGAAGGCCGGCGTGCCCCTGCCACTCGACCCCGCGCCGCTGCACCAGGGCTACTTCGCCCGAGACGGCAAGGGCAAGCTCAAGGACACGCGCGAGGGAGCGAGCACCGCCGCCGACAGCAGTGCGTTCGAACTGATCATGCAGAAGAAAGAGACGCTGGTCTCTCTGCCCGACGGCCAGGACCCCGACAAGGACGTGGCCTTCATCTTCTCTCACTCGGCGCTCAGGGAGGGTTGGGACAACCCGAACGTCTTTCAGATCTGCACGCTCGTGGAGACGGGTGACACGCTGACCAAGCGCCAGAAGATAGGGCGCGGCCTGCGCCTGCCCGTGAATCAGGATGGCGAGCGCTGCCTCGACCCGGACGTGAACGTACTTACGGTCATTTCCAACGAGAGCTATGAGGATTTTGCTAAGGGTTTGCAGAAGGAGTTCGAGGACGGCGGTTTTCGCTTCGGCGTGCTCGTGCCCGAGAGCTTCACCAACCTCATCATCAAGACGTCTGAGGGTGATGAGGAGAAGTGCGGCTATGAGCGGTCGAAGGCGATATACGAGGCGCTGGTGGCCGCCGACTTGGTGACACCGAAGGGCGCCATCAAGCCCGAACTCAAGGCGGCTGCCGAGGTTGAGAAGGTTCCGCTGCCGCCCGAGGAGGCCGAGGTCGAGGGCGTGCAGGAGCAGGTGTGTGGCATCATCTTGCACAAGTCCCAAAGGCTTCAGATTCGAGACAAGAAGAGAGAGGTTGCGGTCGAACTGGAGAAGGACGTGACCGCTGACCCAGCCTTCCAGGAGCTGTGGGAGCGTATTCGCCAGACCACGCGCTTCGAGATGCACGTCGAAACGGAGGAGCTCGTTGCCAGGGCTGTGGATGGCATACGCCACATGCCCAAGGTAAAGCCCATCGAGGTCATAGCGTCGCACGTAGGGATCAATATCAAGGATACGGGTATCTCGGTGGACTCCGCGAGCATCCGCACCTCAATCGTGAGTGCAGGGGACATGTGCGTCTATGACCTACCCGACCCCATCGCCGAGCTGCAGGATGCGGTTGGCCTTACACGCTCTACGCTGGCTCGCATCCTCGATGAGGCCGACTACCACGAGCAGTTCCGCACCGATCCGATGACCTACCTGACCCAGGTCGCAGCAAAGATCGAGGCCGCCAAGAACGAGGTCGTAGCTAAAGGTATCAAGTATACGAAGCTTCCGGAGTCACAGTGGTACACAATGGACATCCTTGCCGTGGATGACCTGCGGGCCTACCTTGGCCAGAACGCCTGGAAGCCTGTGAATCGCAAGAGCATCTACAGTTACGTGGTCTATGACTCCTCAACTGTGGAACAGCCCTATGCCGTGGCGCTTGATCGGGCAGAGGCGGTGAAGGTGTTCGCCAAGCTGCCGAGCAGGTTCAAGATCGACACGCCGCTTGGCAGCTATAATCCCGACTGGGCCTATGTGGAGGAGGTGGACGGGCGCGAGCGCGTGTACTTTGTCATGGAGACCAAAGGTAAGGAGCGCGGAACAAACCGCCCGACCGAGGAGGCAAAGATCGACTGTGCCGAGAAGCATTTCGAGGCACTGGGGTTAGGGCCAAACTTTAGGTACGACGTCGAGGTGAAGTACCACTATGCGACGGTTTAGGAAGATTGGACTCAGCAGTTGAAGAGAATTGACTTTCATATCCATACAGTGGGAACCGCATCCGATTCGAAAGGGTTTGTCTTCGACCTAGACGTGCTCAAAACCTATGTCGTCAAATCAAGTTTGGCAGCCATTGCGATTACGAACCATAACGACTTCTATCGCGACAATTACGAGCAGATTGCCGAGGCGCTCGACATTCCTGTCTTCCCTGGGGCAGAACTCAATATCACAACTGTCGGTAGCTTTGGCCACGTCTTGGTTATCGCCGACCCTGATGACATAAACGATTTTGCCAATGGTATGGCTACATTTGCGGCGGAGTGCTCGGGGTCAACAGATCATGTACCATGGGAACGTGTCACGCAGTTATTCCCAAAACTAAAGAACTGGCTCGTAATACCCCATTACCGTAAAACCAAACAGCTTGACTCAGTCACGCTTGCAAAGATTGACTTGCTTACTGGTATTGACGCCCTTGAAGTCACAAACGCAAAGAAATGGCTTGTCGAAAAGGACAAGCAGGACAAGTCAATTGTTGTTTTTAGTGATTCACGGCCAGGTTTGAGAATGCCCGATGATGACCCCGACGAAACCAAAAGACGCTTTGCGTATGGCTATACCTACTTACAGTGCGACGAGATGTCTTTGCCTTCGGTGAAGGCCGCACTGTCCAATCCACGCAATGTGGCTATATTCCAAAGTGACAGAGACTTCGAAATTCTTCCTGAGGCATTGCCAGCATCGCGACGCATGAACGTAATCCTTGGCGAAAGGTCTTCTGGCAAGACGTTTACGCTCAAGCGAATACGTGACGCATACGACGAGGAGGATCTGCTCTATATTGAGCAGTTTGAGATAACTAACAAGGCCAAGAAGGACGTATTCGACAAAGACATTGAGGCTGAGGACGACGAGTTCTTTGATACGTATTTCCGTCCACTGCAGGATTTACTGGATGATTACTTCCATGAAGACGTTGGTGTTTTGGAAGACACCGTTCGTGCCTACTGCACTGCTGTCGTCCGCTATGCGGAGGCTCCAATCGACGAATACTCGAAACGGCCGATATACAATGCAGAGGCTCATGACTTCACAGAAGATAATGCGAGGGAACAAACCGATGTAAAGTTAAGGAAAGCTGCTCGCGCGCTTGCCAATGGAGGCGACCGCACCGAAATTATACGGGAATTCATTGACGTCCAGCAGTTGCTTGGACTTGATCGCAGGCTGCGAAAACTCATGAGGGATGCCAGAATTTCCAGATGGCAGAAACGCAAATGCGATGAAGCGGTGGAGGCTATTAAGGCTGAGCTTAGCAAGCACTCTTCCCGTAAACCGCTTCCAGCTACCGAGCCCTTGCGAGACTACTTCAAGCAGTGCTATAGGGAGCGTCGGCTGGTACGTATTCTTGACACCTTGGCAAATCCCGTGGAACTTGAGAGCGTTGAGGAATACAAGTACCTAAAGAAGCGTACGCGTCAGCTGCATACCAGTTCGCGTGACTCGCGCAAGGCGTGCAGAGCAACGATTCCAACAGGCACAAACATTAGCGGCCTGTTTGATAGTACCGTAACGTTCAGGACGAGACTCGCGTTGCTACGAACTTTCGACCCATTGGTCAGGGCAGAGGCGTGCAGGCTCTTATTTGCCATCAAGGGCCGAATTGTCCTGAACGACGGAACCAATGCAACTCTGTCTGGAGGGCAGAGAGCCGAATACCTACTCCTGCACAAAATCGCTGGTTCGGTGGGCAAAGATGTAGTACTGCTCGACGAACCGGAATCGTCGTTCGATAACCCATTCCTCAACAGCGACGTGATTGCGCTTCTGAATGACGTTGCTGAGCATTCGACCGTTTTCCTCGTAACGCACAACAATACACTCGGCGTGTCCTTGTTGCCAGACCGGATAATCTACACCGAAAAGACCGCAATCGGTGAGTATCGCGTCTATTCCGGTGAGCTGTCGAGTACTAAGCTGGTTGATACGAACGGTAACGAATGTGACCGGATAGAGAAGCTGTTGGAGACCATGGAAGCTGGCAGGAATGCATATCTAGAGCGGAGGTCGCATTATGGATTTGCTTAAGATTAACGAGAATCGCAATGCATTTTACTACAAGAACGGCGATTGGGCCGCAATACGTGACATCCAGAGAGACGACCTCTTAGCACTGATTCGTGCCGTCGCGGATAACGACCAAATCAACCTCGATACGTGCGCCTCTGATGACGATATCAGTAACCCCATCGAGAGGACCATCTACGTGCAGATCTACAAAGTATTGCATGACCTGGATGAAAAGCGAGACCTGTATCTTAGTGAGATAGACACGGAGTTTGATGCGCTTGAGCAGAGGTATGGCTTAGCATAATCCATGGATGTCAAGCCGCTTCTACTCAATACGGTGTCCGTATCTTGCTGGCGCGGGCGCTGTTGGTTATGCATTTATTGCCCGTATAACTACATGGATTCTGGTTACCAAGGGTAATCGCCATCTGCCTCACTGAACAATAGCGCATGATGATATCGCCAATCTGGCGTTAGCGTTGACCTGAATCAACCAGGGAAGCAAAACTCGACTTAACATACGCCTTGTGGACGAGCAGAGACCCGCTAGCTTTTTCTTGCACCCGTTTGCGCATGGTACCAATCGAACATATATGCGTGTGGCTCCAACTTACACACTATCCCAAGCTTCAACACGTCTCCGGACATAGGCCCAAGCATCTCATGGAGCAACTCTCGATCCGCACGCCCACGACGGCACACCCCCCCATGCTCAAGCCCTGCCGCCGCCCCTCACGCCCAGCACATATCCAGTTTTCTTATGGGGGGCCTATGGTAGAATCTGAACATCGTTGTGTTTGGCGTTCAAGTCAGACATCCAAATCAAATGGAGGTGTCCTATGGGTTTCATCCAAGCATTCAAGGGGGCTGTGGGGTCTACGTTGGGCGACCAGTGGAGAGACTTCTACGGTCCTGGGCAGGATGTGTCTCCCACGGCAGGCGTCTTTCCCGGGGTCCTCATGGGAACAAATAACGGGCGCGGGTCCAACACGAGGGGCAGCGCCAACATCATCACCAACGGGAGTAAGGTGATAGTGCCAGAGGGTACGGTCCTCGTCACCATGCAGGACGGCGCCATCACGGGCCTTATCACCGAGGTGGGCGGATACCAGTACACCAGTGACGATCCCAATGCAAAGTCCATCTTCTCGGGCGACGGACCCATGGATTCCCTGATCAGGCAGTCGTGGGAGCGATTCAAGTTCGGTGGCATCCCGGGGAGCCAGCAGCTCCTCTTCTATGTGAACACCAGAGAGATACCAAACAACAGGTTTGGCACCCAGTCGGAGATATACTGGGACGACGCCTATCTTGGCACTCAGGTTGGGGCAGTCACGCGTGGCACGTACACGCTGCGTATCGTTGACCCCGTCCTGTTCATCAAGAACTTCGTCCCGGTGTCGTACCTGGTCGCCGGGGCATCCGAGTTCGACTTTGCCGATATGGACAACCCCGCTGGCGAGCAGCTGTTTAATGAAGTTGTCAGCAGTCTGTCTGCGGCCTTCTCCAACTACACCAATGACCCGAGCAAGGGCAACCGCATGGCGCGCATCCAGGGCGACCAGATTGGCTTTGCGACGTCTTTGTCGGCGGCGGTGGAGTCCGCATACCAATGGCGCAGCTCGCGGGGCCTGGAGATAATCAAGACCGCCATCCTGGCGATCGAGTATGACGAGGGTACCAAGGCGCTGCTAGAGGACGTCAAGAAGGCAGACGCCCTGGCGGGAGCGAGGGGCAACTCGTTCTTCCAGCAGTCTGCCGCACGTGGTATCCAGGCGGCGGGCGAGTCCGGCGGAGGTAGTGGCCTTGCCTTCATGGGCATGGGCATGGGGGCAGTCGGGGCGGCTTCCCAGGGCATGCAGCAACCCTACACGCAGGGTTCCTACCAGCCCAACTTTGGCCAGCAGCCTCAGCCGCAGCAGCAACAACCCTACGCGCAGGGACAGACGATGGGAGGGGCACCGCAGCAGCAACCCTACGCGCAGGGCTCCTACCAGTCCAACTATGGCCAGCAACAGCAGCCTCAGCCGCAGCAGCAACCCGCCCCCCAGGGGCAGACGATGGGAGCGATGCCGCAACAGCAACAACCCGCTCCCCAGGGACAGGGTGCGGAGGATCCGACCACCAAGCTCTTGAACATGAAGAAGCTCCTGGATGCCGGCGTGGTCACGCAGGAGGAGTTTGATAGGCTCAAGCATGACCTTTTGGGGTTCTAGCCATGGGTGAGGGAGAGGGCCAGTGGACCGGAGCGGACGTCACGGTGGTCCAGACCGACACCGACGCCAAGGACGGCCAGATAAAATGTCCCAAGTGCGGGTCTACAGACATCCAAACCAACAGCAGGACCGGCAAGCTACGCTGTAGCTTCTGCCGGCATGAGTTCGAGCCCCAGCTGCTGGAGACCGAGGAGGATGTCTCCTCCCTCGAGGGGGTCAGGATGGGCTCCGGCGCGCAGGACAGGGCCGCAGATGCCGATGACGTCATCACGCTCAAGTGCGAGAGCTGCGGCGCAGAGGTGGTGATCGACACGGCCTCTGCCAACCAGGCCCGCTGCCACTGGTGCAGGAACATGCTGTCCATCAACCATCAGGTGCCCAACGGGGCCGTCCCTGACGCCGTCCTGCCCTTCGGCGTGTCCAAGGATGACGCGCGGGCAGAGATAGAGCGCTTTGTCGGGAAGCGCAAGTTCTTTGCACACCCCACCTTCACCAGGGAGTTCACGACCAAGAACATCTGCGGCGTGTATTTCCCCTACATGATCGTGGACATAAACGCGCACGACCACCTCTCTGGTACGGGGGAGGTGCTCATCAGGAGCTACAGCGTCAAGAAGGGAGACAGCAGCGAGACTCGCTACGATGCGGATGCCTACCATGTCGAGCGTGACTTTGACATCGCCATCAATGACCTGACCGTGGAGGCGAGCGTCGACAAGCTTAACGTCAGCTCAAGCGAGAAGACCACCAACATCATCAACTCCATCATGCCCTTCGACACGCAGAACTGCGTAAGGTATAACGCAAACTATCTGAGGGGCTATACCTCGGAAAAGCGCGACGTCGACGTCAACAACGTGCGTCCCTTGGTCGCGACCCAGGCACAAGACATTGCCAGGATCGCCGCAAACGAGACGCTCGCGAAGTACGATCGCGGGATTGCGTGGGCAGGCGAGGCCTTCGACATAAAGGGGGAGTCCTGGCTGGCGGCGTACCTCCCCGTTTGGCTGTACAGCTACCTACAGGTCAAGGGAAACAAGAAGCTGCTGCACTACGTGGCGGTGAATGCCCGGACCAAAGAGACGATGGGCAGTGTTCCCATCGACATGACCAAGCTCTGGATCGTCTCGATCGTCATCGAGTTCTTTGCCTTGATTCTGGCGCTGGTCTTGGGCAGTAGTCTGGTTGGTTGGGACAAAAAGGAGAGATGGCTGCTCCTCCTTCTCGGAGTCGTGTTCTTTGCGATCATGTACATGCGGTATCGAAACAGCGGGGCACGGCATACCTACGAGAAAGAGACGGAGCGGAGCCTGTCCAACGTGCTCGCCACAGACGAGTTCATCGAGCACAGGAAAGGCCTGCGCAACTCGCGCATCGAGGGTGCCAATAATACGAACCTGCATGGCACCAGCGGTGGGTCCATCCTCGACGGCCTCCTCTGAGGTCGCCCGGCGGGGTCACAACCGTCGCCCGGCGGGGTGCTGCCCCGCCGGGGTCACGACCCGTCGAATGACGGACCCCTGTGGAGCCGTTGGGCCGGCGGGCATCCGCGTGCCCGAAAAAAAAGACGGCGCCGTCCTGTGCTGGATGTTTTTGTCCGGGGCGCATGGACGGCACCTTGAAATTATGCGTTATGAAGGTGAAGGTATCTCATGAAATATGAAGAAATTAAGGTAAACATATCGAATGATAGCATCAGCGATTACAAAATATTTGAGGGAATGAAGCTATATTCTGAAACAACTAAATCAAAAGACGGTAAGAAATTAACAAATAAAAGAGTGTTTGTCACAAAAAAGCATAACTATGTATATTATGAACGAACAGATGTAAATTGGAACTACTGGTCAGACAAATCAAAATATGACTTAAGCTTTGATTCAAACGATATAAAGCATAATATAGTATTTGAAGTATCAACAGAATTGAAAAGATTTACAAAATACTTAGGTGAAGAGATTATCAAGAAGATCATGCTAAAAGAGGAAAATGGAGAAATAGTGGAAGTGCTGGATATCTAATCTATCAGGAAACTCCAGTGCATGCGGGCTGACACGAGGGCTCGGGTGGGCGGTGGCCTCGCCCGGCCTGCTGTCCCTTGGGCAGACGGGGGTGGGCAGGTGGCGGTCTCCGGACAGCTCGCCCTTTATGGACCAAACGAGTGAGGTTGATGTCTAAGGGGTGTGACCATGGCGTTCTTCCGTGTGCAGGAACCGGTGATCCTCAAGGAGGGCAGCGATGCGAAGGAGCAGCTTGCCACGCTCGAGTCACTGCGCGAGACAGTTCCTCGCAGCCAAAGGAGGCGGCTTGACTCCGACATCCGTGCCCTCAAGGCAGGCATCGTCGGGGAGGACCGCATTCTCTTTGAGCTGAAAAACAGCCACCTGCCCCTTGTGGTGATCCATGACCTCCACCTGGAATTCGAGGGGCTCACCGCCCAGATTGACTTTCTGGTGCTCACGAGACGACGCAACTTTGTGCTCGAGTGCAAGAACCTCTATGGTGACATCTCTGTCAACGCGCGCGGGGACTTCGTGCGCTCCTTTGGGGGAAGGAGACGAGAGGGGATCTACTCGCCCATCACGCAGAACCAACGACACCTTGGCCTGATGAAGCGGATCAACCTGAGCACGAAAGGGGCGATCATGAGCGCCCTTCTCTCTCCGCGCTTCGATGACCTGTATAGGGGGCTTGTCGTCCTTGCCAACCCAAAGACCATCCTGCATGACCGCAACGCCAAGAAGGAGGTCAAGCAGCAGCTGGTGCGTGGCGATCAGCTTGTGGCCACCATCGAGTCGATCAACTCGATGCGGGGGCCCGCAGATGGGAAGATTCCCTTCAAGGACGTGATGGAGAGGGCCGAGCGGTGGCTCTCCATGGATACGTCCGTGAGGACCGACTATACTGCCAGATACTTTGAGGGAGAGAGCTCATCGGCTGGTAGGGCAGGCTCGCTGGTCGGCGGGATCGGCGTGGCGGCCGGCGGGCCAGATTCGCTATCACAGGCCCAAGGGAACGTCGGGTCTATGGAGGCCAGACCCGCAGGCGCCTCGGGCACCGATCAGGTGAGCGCGTTTCCTGATGGCGATTCGAGCTGGGACGCCCTTGTGGCTAAGCTCACGGATGCGGAGGATGTTGGCGTTGATGCTGTGAGGTTCGAGTCAGCCGCTGGCTCGATGCCCGTCGGCGCGTCGGCCCAGTGGTCCGCTGCGACCCAGGGTCCTGCGATCCCCGCCAGCGCGTCGGTCCAGTGGCCCGCTGCGACCCAGGTTCCTGCGGTCCCCGCCAGCGCGGCGAGCCAAGTCTCCACGACGCCTGCCCGCGCAAAGAGCCAGGCGATTGGTGACGGCACGGATCCCGATGCCCCGCGCTGTCCTGTATGCGGCTCCACGATGGTGCTGCGCACAGCCAAGAGGGGTGCGCGGGCGGGCAAGAAGTTCTGGGGGTGCAGCGAGTATCCCTACTGCCGTGGGATCATCAACGTGGGGCAGTGAGCGTACGCTCAAGCACGTCTGTGTGCCTGAGCGACAACCGTGCCCTCGGAATGGTTTTCCCAACTTCCTACATGTGGAAAACGACATTTTTAAGCGCGTAAAAATGTGATACTCTCCATTTATCGATAGATTGGAGTAGCACATGGAACGTGCCGAGATGCGACGGCTCCTCGATTGGAAGAGTAGCCCCCAGCGTAAGCCGCTCCTCCTCTTTGGTGCTCGTCAGGTTGGTAAAAGCTACCTCATCGAGCAATTTGCGAGGGAGAACTACGAGAAGTACGCCCTGTTCAACCTGGAAGAGGATCCGAGGCTCGCACGTGCCTTCGATGGCAACCTCGATCCCTGCACTGTCATATCGAATCTTAGTCAGATCACAGGTCACACCCTCGATACAGAAAACATGCTCTATGTCTTCGACGAGGCACAGGTATCCAATCGAGCGCTAACTGCGCTCAAGTACTTCCAAGAGGCGAACTTTTCGCATCCCGTCATCGCGGCGGGGAGCCTGCTTGGCGTCGCGGTCAACCAGAGGTACTACTCCTTGCCAGTGGGCAAGGTCAACACCATGGTGTTGCATCCCATGACCTTCGACGAGTTTATGGGGGCGACAGGGCATGCCCTCATGCTTGAGGGCATACGCGAGGCATACTTCGATAGACGTGCCTACCAGCTCCACGATCAGGCGATGGATCTCTACCGCACCTACCTTCTCGTGGGTGGCATGCCAGAGGCCGTGGCAGCCTATGCGCGCACTGGTGACGTCCGCGATGCCGTGCGGGTGCATCGTGACGTCCTCAATCTCTACTTGGCGGATATGGCCAAGTACGCACCAAGCCCCACTGACGTCGCACGTGCTCGCGACGTGTGGAACAGCGTGCCCGGGCAGCTTGCTAAGGAGAATCACAAGTTTCAGTACAGGCAGGTGCGCAGCGGGGGCAGGTCGAGCGAGTACGAAGGTGCAATTTCGTGGCTTCTCTCGGCAGGGCTCATCGACAAGTGTATGCGAGTGTCTTCCGGTCAGGTGCCTCTGCGACTTCAGGATGATAGAGGTTCCTTCAAGATTTACGCGAACGACGTCGGCCTGCTTTCCACGATGTCAGGCATACCGGCCAGCGTACTCTTCGACGAGTGCGGGCGTTCGCTGCTCGACACAGGTGGGCTTACAGAGAACTATGTGGTGCAACAGATGGTTGCCCGAGGCATCGAGCCGCGCTATTGGACGAGCGGCAATAGGGCAGAGGTTGATCTTGTCGTTGAAGACGGCTCCGCCAAGGCAGTGCCTATCGAGATCAAGTCTACTAAAAATGTGCGTTCCAGGAGTCTCGGCGTGTATAGGGACAAGTACGAGCCCGACCGTGTGGTGCGCGTTTCTGCGCGTAACTTCGGTACGGTGTTAACGGGAGATGTGGAGGGCATTCCGCTCTACGCGGTGGGATGTCTGGCCGATGACGTGGCCATGAGGCGAGGGGCAAACGAGGGGATGGGTAGTTGGGCACCAACCGCATAAGGAGCCTCGCGACCAACGCCCGGTCTGGTCGGCGGGTCACGTCAACGTAGCAACCCCTCGCGGTACAAGGCTGCAAGGTGTTGAGTCACCCCACGTCTTCCCGGGTCGTGAACCTTCCCAGATCGACTCCCATCCTCTTGGCCCTCTCGCACAGCTCGCGAGGACCCATGCCGTCGATCTCTGGCAACTCGGCCATCGCAGCGGGAAGCCCGTTGGACATGGCCGTTCCCAGGTAGTCCCTCATGTAGTCTCGCAGCGCGTCCACGTCTATGGTTGCCATGTCACGCCCTCCTTGCCTCAGGGTCTTCTCCGGGGTCTCTCTGATACGTGCGATGCGCCGACTCGGGCAGGTGGGGCGAGTGATCGCGGGCATCGTTTGGCCTCCATGCCAGCATAGGACTTTGCTGGTTGGCTGTCCACCAGACGAGCGTACCCAGCTGGTCGTCCCGCTCCTCGCCTCCAAGACCCACCGTCTCGCTCCCAGGACTTGTCGCAGTGTCCCCCAGGACCTGCCGCAGTGCCCACTGCCCGGCGCTTAGTGCCCGCCAATCTGGCGGGTACCTTCCCCAAGACGTTTGCCCAGTTGGCGGATTAAAGTCGGTACCCGCCAGGCTGAGGGGCCGTTGCGGGTCCCCGCGCTGGGCCGTTGCCGGTCCCCGTGCAGCCTATGTCCCGCCCAGGGCGCCTGTCCGGATGCCATGGCAAAACGCAGTCTTACCACTCTTTGTCACACGTCAGAAAAACTTACGTGGCACAATGTCGCCCGGGGATGATCCAGAATACGAAAGATGACACGACCCGCGCCCGGCGCGCAAGCGCCTGCGGCCCTGTGAGAGGAGACGATACCATGCAGCTCTCGAAGAGACTCGACCTGTTCGGCGACGAGGTCTTCGCCTACTTCAACCAGAAGCGCCGTGAGCTGGAGTCCGAGGGGCGGCGGGTGTTTGACCTCTCCGTCGGCACGCCCGACTTCGCGACGCCCGACTACATCAAGCGGGCGCTCGTGGACTCTGCGGCAGATGACGCCAACTGGAAGTACTCCCTGCACGACAAGGACGAGCTCCTTCAGGCTGTCTGCGACTACTACCAGCGTCGCTACGGCGTCTTGGGCATCACGCCGGGCATGGTCATGAGCTGCGCCGGCACCCAGGAGGGCATGCAGTACGTGTGTGCCGCCATCGCCGACCCGGGCGACGTCGCGCTCATACCCGATCCCTGCTACCCGGTCTTCAGGGCAAGCACGCTGCTTGCGGGCGCAACTCCCCACTACTATCCGCTTACGGAAGATCACGACTTTCTCCCACACGTGGCGGACATCCCCGATGACGTCGCGGATCGCGCGAAGTACATGATCGTCTCGCTGCCTGCGAACCCGGTGGGATCGGTGGGCACTCCCAAGATCTACAGCGAGATCATCGCCTTCGCCAAGGCCCATGACATCGTGGTCATCCATGACAACGCCTACTCAGACGTCGTCTTCGACGGTCCGCGTGGCGGCTCCTTCCTTGACTACCCGGGCGCCCTCGACGTGGGCGTGGAGTTCCTCTCGCTCTCGAAGTCCTTTGACGTGACGGGCGTGCGCCTGTCCTTCGTCGTGGGACACCCCGACATCGTGGCGGCCACCCGCAAGCTCAGGGGCCAGGTGGACTTTGGCAAGTTCTTCGTCGAGCAGGACGTGGCCATCGCCTGCCTGACGGGCCCCCTCGATGGCGTTGAGCGCCAGAGGCTCGCCTACCAAGAGCGTAGGGACGCCCTCTGCGACGGACTCGAGGCCTTGGGCTGGCAGCGCCCCAACTGCCACGGCACGCTCTTCGTGTGGGCCAAGCTGCCGCATGGGCGTCGCGACTCCGCTGCCTTCGCGATGGAGCTGATGGAGAAGAGCGGCGTCATCGTGACCCCAGGCGTGAGCTTTGGACCCCATGGTGAGGGCTACGTACGCTTTGCCCTGGTCATGGATGTCGAGAGGATCCGCGAGGCCGTGGCGGCGATAGGGGAGGCCGGGCTTTAGGAGGCACATGGGCTTTGGACGGCCTTGCGCGCCGGTCGCCCGACACGCTGCCTCGCGTACCACGCGTCGGCACGCCTGCCCAACGCCTGTGGCTCTCGCCTAGAATGACACTGACGGTAGGCAAGCGATCAAAGAGGGGGAGTAGCATGAAGATGAGGGAAGGCTTCCTGTGGGGTGGGGCCACGGCCGCGAACCAGTATGAGGGCGCTTGGGACGTGGACGGCAAGGGAGACTCGGTACCCGATCACATGCGCGGCGGAGACGTCAATACCCCGCGACAGATTGACGCGACCTTTGACCCGAACGCGCTCTATCCCAGCTGGGAGGCTACGGATTTCTACCACCACTACGAGGAGGACATCGCGCTCTTCGCTGAGATGGGCTGGAATGTGTATCGCCTGTCCATAAACTGGTCACGCCTCTTTCCGACGGGTGAGGAAGAGAGGCCCAACCAGGCTGGTCTCGAGTTCTACGATAGGGTCTTCGACTGCCTGCGCTCCCACGGCATCGAGCCGCTTGTGACCATCAGCCACTACGAGCTGCCCTACAACCTGGCGGCCACGTATAACGGCTGGGCTGACCGCAGGCTCGTTGACCTCTTCCTCAGGTATGGGAGGTGTATCCTCGACCGTTGGCATGATAAGGTCAAGTACTGGCTCACCTTCAATGAGATAAACGCAGGTACCATGACGATGGGCGTGACGCTCTCGCTCGGCACGCTCAAGGGCTTCACGGGCACCATGGACAAGGTCAAGGATGACATCAACGAGCGCTACAACGCCCTGCACCACCAGTTCGTGGCCTCGGCCGGGCTTGTCAAGTACGCGCACGAGAACTACCCCGAAGTCAAGATGGGCAACATGGACTGCTTCATCCTGACCTATCCCGCGACCTGCGACCCGAAGGACGAGCTTGCCAACCAGGCCGAGATGCGCCGCATGAACTGGTACTGCTCAGACGTTCAGGTGCGTGGCCGCTACCCCAGCTACGCGAGGCGCTTCTGGGACGAGCACAACATCGACATCCGAATGGAGCCAGGCGACGAGGAGCTGCTGCGCGAGGGCACGGTGGACTTCTATACCTTCTCCTACTACATGAGCAACATCATCGGCACACACGGAGACGTGAAGCAGGGCTCCAGCAACATGAGCTTTGGCGGCAGGAACCCCTACCTCAAGGAGACCGACTGGGGCTGGCAGATTGACCCGGACGGTCTGCGCTTCTCGCTGAACGAGATCTACGACCGCTATCAGATTCCCTTGATGGTCGTCGAGAACGGCATGGGAGCCCATGACGAGGTGGAGCCTGACGGCTCCATCCACGATCCCTATCGCATCGACTACCTGCGCGCTCACGTCAAGGCCATGCGCGAGGCCGTGGCCGACGGCGTCGACCTCATGGGCTACACCTGGTGGGGACCCATTGACGTGGTCTCTGCCGGTACCGGTGAGATGCGCAAGCGCTATGGCTTCATCTATGTGGACAAGCACGATGACGGCACGGGCGACCTGCACCGCGCTCGCAAGGACTCCTTCTTCTACTACCAGAAGGTCATCGCCAGTAACGGGGAGGACCTGGACTAGGATTTTCGACCTACGCTGAAACGTGAGGCTTGGGGTCGTGGTATCAGCTGGCTGGCACGAAGGGGGCACGAATCGCGCAGCTAGGGATGCCACGGTCTCTCGTTATGCGAGTGCGCTCGCCAACACGTCCACTGCCTGGCGTGTAGCGTATAGGTTGATGTGGGTGTATATCTTCACGTTAGCCTTCTTCTCCGATGCGGTGGGTGCGGTGGGCATCACCTTTGACGCGCTGATCAGAGATGCGGGCGTTTCGAAGGTGCGCGTGCTTCTCAGCGATGTGCTCTTTGATAGAAAAGAGCTGATTAATAGCGTCTCTGCAATCGTTTGCGCAGTTCATAAGCTTGCAAAAGTGGCGATTTGGGCGATAATCAGTGCTTCCATAGGGAGAAGGGGGCAACAGGAAGTGGCGTGGGCTTCGTGCGGGCCTCCTTCGCAGGCTGCCTACTGCAAATCTTGCAAAACGCTCCCCAGCATGCCTCATGGCTGCGGGATGCTAGGCCCGCTCCCGCGCCCGGGCCGCCCCTAGGCCGGCGTGGCAGAGGACTAGGGTCCCCGCGTGAAAGGGCGCGTACTCCCTAACAGCCCGAAAAGTGCGCCCCTGACGGGTGGCCGTTTCCGGCGACCTGCGAAAACCCATGGGGGCACCCCGTTAGGGGCGCACTTTTCGCACCACCTTCGGGTATGGAGGCCGGCCGGGGGAGCCGGGGAGGCGCCGGGACGCAGGCCACGTGTACGCGGACCCCCGCGCGTGACAGGATGCGGCCGCGCGGGGCCGATCCGTGTCAGGCGCCGGCGCCCGCGTGACAGCCTCCCGCCGGACGGCGCCCGCGTGCCTTCGCCTCGACGTCGCCGGCGGGCGACGCGCACCCCATGCCGGGCCCCCGCGCGGAACCCGTCGCCGATGCCGCCCCCCTGGATGTGGGCTGGGGTGGGAAGGCATCCGATACCTTGCGACTATGAAGTGTGTTGGAGAGCACTTCTCGCAAAACGTGCAAAACATGCAAATCTCGCAAAGCGTGCAAAAGGTGACGTAGCATATCGATGAGGGAAGGAGGCTCATGTACGCATCAGCAAAGAACCCCTTTACGCCAACTTTCGGGAGGATTCCAGCTCAGCTCGTCGGCCGCGACCTACTTCTGAGCGATCTCTTTGGTGCTCTTGCGAACGGTCCGGGTGACCCCAACCTCTCCACGCTCATCTCTGGTGCGCGGGGAACGGGGAAGACGGCTCTTATGAACTACGTTGCGAGCGAGGCTGTGGGCTATGGGTGGGTCTCCTCGAGCGTCTCTGCGGTTCCTGGCATGCTTGAGGATCTCTTTCAGAGGGCATTGGAGAGCGCGGATCTAAGCTTGTCGGCAACAAGGCTTAGCTCTCTCGGCCTTGGCCCCATGAACGTGAGCCGGAACTATACCCCTGGGTTCGAGCCCAACTGGCGCACGAGAATGAACAGGCTGTTGGATCAGCTGTCTGAGCGAGAACTCGGGCTACTCATCACCGTCGATGAGGTGAAGGCGATGCTTCCTGACATGGTGCAGCTTGCAAGTATCTACCAGCATTTCGTCGGAGAGAATCGCAGGGTCGGTCTTCTGATGGCGGGACTTCCCTATGACGTCTTGGCCCTTCTTGGTAATGATGACGTGTCCTTTCTGCGTAGATCGGTACAGCATGTGCTTACAAACGTCTCTCTTGCCGATGCAGAGCTGGCCTTGCGACGCACGGTGGAGGATGCCGGTAGGAGCATCAGCGAGGAGGCCTTGAGACTTGCCGCACGGTGCAGTGGCGGCTATCCCTACCTCATGCAGCTCATCGGCTTTCGCATGTGGGCAGTCGATGTACGCTCGGGCGAGATATCCAAACATGACGCAGAGGATGGGGTCCGCCTCGCTCGCTTGGACTTTGAGCGTCAGGTGCTTGCCGCGACCTATCGGGACTTCTCCGAGAAGGATATCCGCTTTCTTGAGTCCATGCTTCCCGATCGTGGCTCCTCTCGCCTGGCTGACATCGCGAGGCGCATGGGAGTTGGCTCCAACTATGCCTCGACCTACAAGTCCCGTCTTCTCGGGCGGGGGGTGATAGGCGAGCGCGGTGCTGGCAGGCTGGGCTTCGAGCTGCCGTACCTGAGAGACTACGTGGAGAGAATGAGGGACGAGAGGGGGTGAGGGCGGCGCCTTGGTGAGCGGCAGCGGACCGTGCGGATTGCCTTCCGGCTGTCCCAGCCCACCCTATCGGCGGATGAAGCTCTCGTCGTCCTCGGGCTTTTCGAGATCGGCGTAGTGGTGCACGCACATATGTAGGTCATGCTTCTCGCACAGCTCGTTCAGAATGTGGTTTTTGGTGACGCCGCCGGGGCTAGAGTGCGCTTTTCCGTAAGGCGATGAATACAGAGTGTGCTTTTCCGTAAGGCGGCGCCACGTTTGCCCAGGTAAGAAAAGACGCATTCTGGCTGCAGACCCTCACGAAAAAGCGCATTCTGCACGCGGAGGACGACGGAAAAGCGCATTCTGGCTGCGCACATTCTGTGGTAAATGCCCACGGCTGTGCGTACTGGTTTGGCTTTCGTCCTCCACTGCGAGCCCCTGCTCAGATCGTCTCAGGAGTGTGGACTTTCTCGTGAGGCTTGCAGTAACCAACCTTCGCGGGAGTCTTCTGGAACCCTGCGTGCTCGGACTCCGTATCTGTCCCATGGCGGCGCCATCCCTTTGGTCTACAATGGTGTCCATGATATGAGTGGGTATGTAAGGAAGTGGTAGATGGGCGCACCAGCGTCCAGTGAGAGTGGGCGTGCCAGCGCCCAGAAAGGACAGGGGAATGGGTCTGTTCGACATATTCAAGAAGGCCGCCGCGCCCCAGAAGCCCGAGGCGCTTTCGGTCAGCTGCCCGGCCGGCAGCATTCTCGCGCCGGTTGCGGGAAAGGCCATCGCCTTGGAGAAGGTCAGCGACATGGTCTTCAACAGTGGGGCGATGGGCAAGGGATGCGGCATCGAGCCATCTGAGGAGGTTGTCTACGCACCCGTCTCGGGCACGCTGACGGCGGCTGGTGCCCCCAACCACCATGCTGTTGGCATCACGGGCGATGATGGCGCGGAGGTCCTTATCCACGTTGGCGTCGACACGGTCGAGATGGCGGGCGAGGGATTTACCGTGTATGCGACCAAGGGAGCGCACGTGAGCGCCGGTGAGCCGCTGCTTTCCTTCTCCAAGCAGAAGATTGCCGCTGCGGGTCACGACACCGTCGTCATCATGGCGCTTACCAACACCGACGACCTCGCCTCCGTCGAGCTTGTTCACGAGGGCGACGTGAAGGCGGGGGAAGTGGTGGTTAAGTTTAGCGCCTAGCCTTGCCCTGTCCGGGGTCGGTGTCATCTGGCGGGCAGGCCGCAGATGTTCTTGGGGTCGCTGTCTGGATCTTGCCCCATGGCCGTGCGTCATGCGCTGCCTGGGGCGGATCTGGGGTGCTCCAGTTCACGGTGATGATGC
>ERZ772940.251-NODE-251-length-28136-cov-3.3518_pt1 | contig 28136 bp, 15 predicted proteins | sample MGYA00511682_ERZ772940 | MGnify/ENA primary metagenome ERZ772940 (study PRJEB29015, sample SAMEA2737922) | human oral metagenome | biome: human oral; feature: human-associated habitat; material: dental | place: China | collected 2031 ... | reverse complement strand
ATCTTCCCATCCCCGCCCGGTCGCCGCCGTCGTCGCCGTCGCCAGTTCTGAGCGCGGTTCGATCCTTCGCCCCAGTATTCTTTGACGATATTGCTGCCTATCTTCATCTTCTTGGTCGGCGACTCGTCGAATCGAGCGAAATAGCGTCCCATCATCAGGAAATCGGCACCCATGGCCAATGCCAGCACCATGTGGTAGTCATGTACGAGCCCTCCATCGCTACAGATGGGAACGTAAGTGCCCGTTCGTCGGTAATAGTCGTCACGTGCCTTGGCTACGTCTATTACAGCCGTTGCCTGACCGCGACCGATCCCTTTCTGCTCGCGTGTGATACAGATGGAGCCTCCTCCGATCCCTACTTTGATGAAGTCCGCACCGGCCTCGGTCAAGAAGTTGAACCCATCGCGATCGACCACATTCCCTGCACCTACGGGCAAACTGTCCCCGTATTTCTCCTTGATCCAACGGATCGTATTGCTCTGCCAGTCGGAATAGCCGTCCGATGAGTCGATGCACACCACATCCACACCGGCCTCCACCAGTGCAGGGACTCGCTCCTTATAGTCGCGCGTATTGATACCGGCACCTACGAGGAGGGTCTTGTCCGTGTAGTTGGAGAGTTCGAGCGGATTGTTCTTGTGGCTGTCGTAATCTTTACGGAAGACGAAATACTGCAGATTCTGATTTTCGTCGATGATCGGCAGCGTATTGAGTTTGTTTTCCCAAATAATATCGTTGGCTTCGCTCAGCGTAATACCGACCTTGCCCACCGTAAGTCTCTCGAACGGCGTCATAAAATCTTTGACCGGCTTCGAGGGCGAGTCCGTGCTGACGCGATAGTCTCTGCTCGTGACGATACCCATCAGACGGCCATTGGACGAACCGTCGTGAGTGATACCTATATTATTATGTCCTGTCCTTTTGACCAGATCCAATACATCGGCCAGCGTATTGTCCGGTCTGAGATTGGAATCGCTGGTGACAAATCCGGCCTTGAATTTCTTTACACGACGAACCATTTCGGCCTGACTCTCTATGCTCTGCGATCCGAAGATAAACGAAAGTCCCCCGTTGCGTGCCAATTCGATGGCCAGCGTATCATTGGAGACCGACTGCATGATGGCCGAAACAAACGGGATATTCAGCTTGATACGGGGACTCTCATCGCGATTGAACTTAATGAGAGGAGTCTGAAGAGAGATGTTTTGGGGAGTGCACTGTTCTGTAGTGAGGCCGGGAATAAGAAGATATTCGCCGAACGTCCTGGAAACTTCATTGATGAAGACAGCCATGTTCTGATGTAGTGTTAGGAGTGAAACTCTGAAATTTCCTGCCAAATTTATATGCTTTTTCCCAAACAGCCAATCTTTGATCGCAGGTGCAGATTCGAACAACGTGCCGGCAGCATTACGATCGAGTTTGCCCTCATCATGTGACACCTTGTTGTCGGAATGAAAACCATGCTTTTTGCTATGAATCGGTTGGTGTCATTTCCTTCTTATCCGGCTAAGGAAATACCTTATCCTGCGAGAAGAAAAAACGACTCGTGGGGCATGCTGCTCATATTGCCGTCTCGGTTCCAAAATCGGCTCCATTGTCGTTCGTAAAAACGTGGCGCGAGAAAATTTTCGCTTTGGCGCGTAAATTTTTTATTTCCCGAACCAAAACGGAAAAAATCTCGCGCGTGTTTTCGAGAATTTACGAACCGCAATCGGAGCATTTCCGGCGCGTAAATTTGCCTCGGATAGCCTTATCGCGGTTCGTCGGATGCTTCATTTCTCATTTTGATGTGCCGGCATCGGGCAAGAGCTGTCGTATTTGCCTCTTTTAGCAGGCGTTCTTTTTGTATATTTGCGCACGAATCGGAGGAGGCTGTCCGTTCGGGGTAGCTTTCCGTACCCCTGATTTATCGATCAAAGTATCAACAATACTATCTTTTCGCGCTATGGCAGATACTAAGTATATCTTCGTGACCGGTGGTGTGGTTTCCTCTCTTGGAAAAGGCATCGTAGCAGCATCTCTCGGCAAACTCCTCCAAGCTCGCGGTTTCAACGTAGCTCTTCAGAAGTTCGATCCCTATATCAATATCGATCCCGGTACGCTCAATCCTTATGAGCACGGCGAATGCTATGTCACCGAGGACGGACATGAGGCCGATTTGGACCTCGGCCACTATGAGCGTTTCCTCAATACGCCCACTACTCGTGCCAATAATATCACGACAGGCAGGATCTATCAGAACGTAATCCGCAAGGAACGCAAGGGCGAGTACTTGGGCAAGACCGTGCAAGTGGTGCCCCATATAACAGATGAGATCAAGCGCAACGTCAAACTCCTGGGACAAAAGAGTCAGTACGACTTTGTCATCACAGAGATAGGCGGTACGGTAGGAGACATCGAATCCCTGCCCTTCCTTGAAAGCGTGCGTCAGCTCAAGTGGGAGTTGGGGCAGAATTGCCTCTGCGTTCATTTGACCTATGTACCCTACATTGCTGCTGCCGGCGAGGTGAAGACCAAGCCGACTCAGCACTCCGTGAAGCAGTTGCAGGAAGTGGGTATTCAGCCCGACATCCTTGTATTGAGAACGGAGCACGAGCTTCAGCCCGACATTTTGAAGAAGGTAGCCCTCTTCTGCAACGTGGCTCCCGATTCGGTGGTACAGAGCGTGGACGTGCCTACTATCTATGAGGTGCCTCTGGTCTTGCAGCAGCAGCACATGGACGAGACGGTACTTCGGAAAGTGGGGCTGCAAGTGGGGCCTGTGCCCGAGATGCGTCAGTGGCATGAGTTTTTGGAAATGAAGCATACGGCCCAAGAAACGGTTACGATCGCTTTGGTGGGTAAGTATGTGGAGCTTCAGGATGCGTACAAGTCCATAGACGAATCGCTGATGCAGGCGGCTATATATAATAGGAAGAAGCTGAACCTCATATCCGTTCACAGCGAAAAGGTGACGGAGGCTAACGTAGCCGAGACCCTGAAAGATATGGACGGCATCGTGATCGCCCCCGGATTCGGTTCCAGAGGGGTCGAAGGCAAACTCATAGCACTGAAATATGCGCGTGAGAACGATCTGCCCACGCTGGGGATCTGTCTGGGTATGCAGTGTATGGTGATCGAATATGCTCGCAATGTACTGGGCTTCAAGGACGCCAATACGACGGAGATCGAATCCAATATCGAGCACAAGGTCATCGACCTGATGGACGAACAGAAGACGGTTACGGACATGGGCGGTTCCATGCGTTTGGGTGCATACGACTGTGCTCTGCGCAAAGGATCGAAATTGGCTGCTGCCTATGGCAAGGAATTCGTGCGCGAACGCCATCGCCATCGCTTCGAATTCAACAGCCAGTATCGCGAAGCTTTCGAAAAAGCCGGTATGCAATGTGTGGGCGAGAATCCGGAGACGGGCTTGGTAGAAGCCGTGGAAGTACCTGCCTGCCGCTGGTTCGTGGGGGTACAGTTCCATCCCGAATACAATAGTACGGTGGTCAATCCCAACCCCTTGTTCATGGCTTTCATTCGTGAAGCAATCAAAACGAGAAAAAAAGATAAAGAATAATCGCTTTGCCTGTCGGTTCTTTGGGGGGTGTGAAATTTTTCCTCCCCTCTGACATGCCGTAGCGAACAGGCAACAAGATAGGGGTGCCGATGTCGGTGCCGAAGAATCCCTACGCAACGAAAATATATGGATAAAAATACAGTTATAGGTTTAGTTCTGATCGGACTGGTGATCTTTGGGTTTTCATGGCTCAATCGTCCCGATCCGCAGGAAATAGAAGCGCAGCGTAAGGCTGCGATAGAAGCAGCTCGGCAGGATTCCATAGCGAAAGCCGAAGCCGAACTCCTTGCAGCCCGAACCCAGGAGGCCACGCCCGATTCGATCAAACAGGCAGCCGGATATAATCAGTATGGACTACTGGCAGCCGCGACAGCCGGTGCAGAGGAGCAGGTGGAGCTGGCCAACGGCAAGATCGCTCTCAAGCTCAGTACCAAGGGGGGGGCCATTCGGGAAGTTTTGCTTCGGGACTATAAAACGTACGATGGCAAGCCTCTCTATCTTTTCCGAGAGGGAGAGTCGGATTTCAACTTGCCACTGCGAACCCTGGACAACAGGCTGGTCGATACACGCGATCTGTACTTTTCTCCCATCAGCCGAACGGATTCCTCCGTTGTGATGCGTCTGGCTGTGGACAGTGCTTCTTATCTTGATTTGGCCTACGTCCTCCTTCCGGATGACTACCGCTTGCGAATGACGGTAAGCGGACAGAACTTGCAATCGCTCTTCCCTGCCAATATGACGATGCAGGACATAGAATGGTCGCAGCGCATTCGCCGTCAGGAGAAATCCTGGAAGTTTGAGAATCAATATACCTCTATTTATTATAAGTATTCGGGCGATGAGGTGGATCGTCTGAGCGACAGTAAGCAGGAAGACAAGAAGACTTTGGAGGAGCCGTTGCACTGGGTGTCTTTCAAGGATAAGTACTTCGCCTCCGTTTTGGTGTGCGATGGTTATTTCGAAAACAATAAACTGGCGCAGAAGACAGCAGCAGCCGGGTCCGACTATCTGAAGAATTGTACCATGTCTGCCACCTTTCCGTTGGATGTTCGCCCGGGAACAAAAGCCGGATTCACTTTCTTCTTCGGCCCGCTCAAATACAATATGCTACGCGCTTACGACAAAGGGATGAAAGCCGAGGACAACCTCGATCTCGATCACTTGGTCTACTTGGGTGCCAGTATCTTCCGATGGATCAATCGTTATATGATCATTCCGGCCTCTACGTTCTTGCAGCAGTATTTTAGCAACTGGGGGCTGATCATTCTTTTGCTCACGCTGGGGATCAAACTCCTCATCTCTCCTCTCGCTTACAAGGGGTATCTCTCCTCTGCCAAAATGCGATTGCTACGGCCGCAGGTACAAGAGATCAATGCCAAGTACCCGGGCAAGGATCAGGAATCCATGATGAAGCGGCAGTCTGCTACCATGAATCTCTATCGTGCGGCCGGTGCGGGTCCGATGAGTGGGTGCTTGCCTATGCTTTTGCAGTTCCCTTTCCTCATAGCCATGTACATGTATTTCCCTACGACTATCGATATTCGTCAGCAGAGTTTCCTCTGGGCGGAAGACCTCTCCTCCTATGATGCTGTTTTCAGCTGGACGGCCGATATTCCTTTGTTGTCTCAGTTCTATGGCAATCACGTCAGTCTCTTCTGTCTGCTCATGTCCATTTCCAATATCCTCTATATCCGCTATACGATGAATCAGTCGGATACGGGACAGGAGGGTATGGCTATGCTCAAATGGATGCCTTATATCACTACGGTGATGTTCCTGTTCTTCTTCAATCAGAATGCATCGGGGCTTTGCTACTATTATTTCCTCTCTTCTATTATTACTGTCATCCAGTACATGTCTTCACGTTTTATCATCAACGAAGAGAAGCTGATGGCTAAGTTGGAAGCGAACAAGACGAAGCCACGAAAGAAATCGAAATGGATGGCAAGACTCGAAGAGGCACAGCGGCAGCAGGAAGCGATGCGACGCCAACAACAAAAGAGAAAATAGACAGAACGATATGGAATTGGCAACAGAGATCATGACTTACGATATGGGTAGGTATGGCTGTTGCCAATTTTCTCATATAGAACAAACAAGATGGAACCTCTGAAACATGAATGCGGTATCGCCATGGTGCGACTGCGCAAACCGCTGAGTTATTATCACGATAAGTATGGCACATGGATGTATGGCCTGAACAAGCTATACCTCCTGATGGAGAAGCAGCACAATCGAGGTCAGGAAGGTGCCGGGCTCGCTGTGGTGAAGCTCAACAGCCGTCCCGGAGAAGAATACCTCTTCAGAGAAAGAGCACTTGGGGCAAATGCCATCTCGGAGATATTCGACTCGGTACACAAGGATTTTCAGGCTTATTCTCGAGAAGAGTTGGGCGATGCCGAATTTGCTGCCTCTCAGATACCGTATGCCGGAGAGTGCTACATGGGACACTTGCGCTACAGCACTACCGGAAAGAGCGGTCTGACTTTCGTCCATCCGATGATACGCCGCAGCAACTGGCGTGCCAAGTGCTTGTCCATTTGCGGCAATTTCAATCTGACCAATGTGGATGGCATCTTTGACGAAATTACCTCTGTCGGACAGCATCCGCGCAATATGTCCGATACGCATATCCTGCTGGAGCAAATCGGTCATCGTCTGGATCGCGAGGTGGAGCGTTTGTTCCGTATTGGGAAAGAACAGAATCTGAAAGGAATGGACATCACGCATTTTATAGAAGAGCGTATCGATTTGTCCAATGTGCTCAAGAAGTGCAGTCCCTTCTGGGATGGCGGATATGTCATGTGCGGCCTCACCGGAAGTGGAGAGAGCTATGCAGTGCGCGATCCTTGGGGCATCCGACCTGCATTCTATTATATAGACGATGAGATCGTGGTCACGGCCTCGGAGCGTCCCGTTATCCAAACTGTGATGAATCTGTCGGCAGAGGCCGTTCGGGAGTTGATGCCCGGAGAAGCTATCTTTGTCAATAGCAAGGGAGAACCTCGTATCGAGCGTATCTTGGAGACTAAGAATTATCAGGCCTGTTCGTTCGAGCGTATCTATTTCTCTCGTGGCAGTGATCAGGATATATATCGTGAGAGAAAGGCTCTGGGGTATCTGCTTTCGGAACGCATCCTCCGAGCGATCGATTACGACATCTCCCATACTGTCTTTTCATTCATCCCGAATACAGCTGAAGTGGCATATTATGGTATGTTGGAGGGCATAGATCATTATTTGGATGAATGCAAGATTCGAGAGATTCGCGAGAACCCGAATATGAGTGAAGCCAAGTTGCGTGAGATTCTAGGACGAAAGGTTCGGTCGGAGAAGGTGGCGATCAAAGACATCAAGCTCAGAACTTTTATTACGGAAGGCAATAGCCGCAACGATTTGGCGGCTCATGTTTATGATATTACCTATGGCACGGTACGAGCCGGCGTAGACAATTTGGTCGTGATCGATGACAGTATCGTCCGTGGGACTACTCTGCGGCAGAGCATCATCGGTATCATGGATAGGTTGCAACCTAAGAAGATCGTCATTGTTTCCAGCTCTCCGCAGATTCGTTATCCGGACTACTATGGTATCGATATGCGTAAGATGCGCGAATTTGTCGCTTTCCGCTCCGCTGTGGCACTTCTTCAGAAGCGCGGTATGGAGCAAGTGTTGCACGATGCCTATGCAAAAGCTTTAGAGCTTCGGAAGTTGAGTTCCGGACAGGAGGTCGAAAATGTCGTTAAGACTATCTATAAGCCTTTCACGGCCGAGGAGATTTCAGCCAAGATGGTAGAGCTATTGAAGCCGGAAGGCGTGCGTGCCAAGGTGGAGATCGTATATCAAAGTTTGGAAGGCTTGCATCAGGCGATACCGAATCATCCGGGAGACTGGTATTTCTCCGGCGATTATCCGACACCCGGAGGCGCTCATTTGGTAAATGAAGCTTTTATCAGCTACATGGAAGAGGACTATGGCAAATAATTATTTCCAGAATCGAAAGAGTATTAAGAACGTATGAGAGAGCAAAGAAAAGCGACATTGATATTGGACGATGGTAGCCGTTTCGAAGGCTATTCTTTCGGTTGCGAACGTGCTGTGGCCGGAGAGGTCGTTTTCAATACGGCTATGACCGGCTATGTGGAGAGTCTGACGGATCCGAGTTATCGCGGACAAATCATGGTTATGACCTATCCTTTGGTGGGTAATTATGGCGTTCCGATGAAAGCAGCTGAGCCAAACGGCGTGTCTTGCTTTATGGAAAGCGACAGAATACACATGGAAGGAATCGTTGTGTCCGACTATTCCCATTCTTATAGTCACTGGAATGCTGTCGAAAGCCTTGGCGATTGGCTCAAACGTGAGCAGGTATTCGGTCTGACGGGGATCGACACGAGGGCATTGGCCAAGCACCTCCGCGAACACGGTTCGATGAAAGGAAAGATAATTCTCGAAGGAGGCGAAGACATTGGCTTCGCCGATCCTTACACAGTCAATCAGGTAGCGGAGGCTTCTTGTCGTGAAGTAATCGTCTACGGTACTGGAAGCAAAAAGGTGGTACTCGTCGATTGTGGAGTGAAGGACAACATTATTCGCTCGCTTCTCCGTGAAGATATAACGCTCTACCGTGTACCATGGGATTACGACTTTCATCGAATAGCATACGACGGTCTCTTCATCAGCAACGGCCCGGGCGACCCCAATATGTGCAGCGTCACAGTGGAACATATTCGTCGGGCTGTGGCCGGCGACAAACCTATCTGCGGTATTTGCATGGGCAATCAGCTTTTGGCGAAAGCTGCCGGCGCAAGCATCTTCAAGCTCAAATACGGACACCGCAGTCACAACCAGCCGGTACGTGAGGTAGGCACTAATAAGTGCTATATAACGAGCCAGAATCACGGATTTGCTGTAGATCCGGCATCTCTCGGAAGTGATTGGGAGGAGCTTTATATCAACCTGAATGATGGCACGAACGAAGGTATTCGCCACAAGAGCAAGCCTTTCTTCTCTGCACAGTTTCATCCCGAAGCATGCGGTGGCCCTGTAGATACAATGTTCATTTTCGATGAATTCTTGAAAAACCTCTAAGCAAAGTAGCATACGAATATGATAGACAAGAGCAAAATAAAGAAGGTACTGCTGCTCGGTTCGGGCGCACTTAAAATAGGGGAAGCCGGTGAATTCGATTATTCCGGTTCTCAGGCGTTGAAAGCCATTCGCGAAGAAGGTATCAGGACGGTGCTCGTCAATCCGAATATTGCCACAGTCCAAACGTCCGAAGGGATAGCCGACGAAATATATTTCTTGCCCGTAACGCCTTATTTCGTAGAGAAAGTTATTGAGAAAGAACGTCCCGATGGGATTCTCTTGGCATTCGGTGGTCAGACAGCTCTGAACTGTGGAGTCGAATTGTATCGAAGCGGTGTCTTGGAAAAGTATGGGGTAGAAGTACTCGGTACGCCTGTACAAGCTATCATGGATACCGAGGATCGCGAACTTTTTGTTCGCAAGCTCGATGAGATCAACGTGAAAACGATCCAGAGCCAAGCTGTAGAAAGCGTGGAAGAAGCGCGCAAAGCTGCTCGCGAATTGGGCTATCCCGTCATTATTCGCGCTGCTTATGCCTTAGGCGGTTTGGGTAGCGGTTTCTGCGACGACGAAGACGAACTGAATATCCTTTGTGAAAAAGCTTTTTCTTTCAGCCCTCAAGTTCTTGTGGAGAAGAGCCTCAAAGGCTGGAAAGAGGTAGAATATGAAGTTGTACGCGACCGTTTCGACAATTGTATCACCGTGTGCAATATGGAGAATTTCGATCCTCTCGGCATCCATACGGGAGAGAGTATCGTCATCGCTCCCTCGCAGACACTCACCAACAGTGAATATCACAAACTCCGCGAGCTGGCCATTCGGATCATTCGCCACATCGGTATTGTCGGAGAATGCAATGTGCAGTATGCACTCGATCCCGATAGCGAGGACTACCGCGTCATCGAAGTAAATGCTCGTCTGAGCCGTTCGTCTGCTTTGGCATCCAAGGCAACGGGTTATCCTCTCGCTTTCGTCGCTGCCAAGTTGGGGTTGGGTTACGGCTTGTTCGACCTCAAAAACTCGGTGACACAGACTACTTCAGCTTTCTTCGAGCCGGCTCTTGACTATGTAGTCTGCAAAATTCCCCGTTGGGACTTGGGTAAATTCCACGGTGTAAGTCGCCAATTAGGTTCTTCTATGAAGTCTGTCGGAGAGGTTATGGCCATCGGTCGCACCTTCGAGGAGGCTATCCAGAAGGGATTGCGTATGATCGGTCAGGGCATGCACGGTTTCGTAGAGAACAAAGAGCTCGTGATTCCCAATATAGACAAGGCACTGAATGAGCCGACCGACAGACGCATTTTCGTCATAAGCAAGGCATTCCGTCAAGGTTACACGGTAGATAAAATACATGAACTGACTAAGATCGATCGCTGGTTTCTGGAAAAACTCTATGGTATCGTTGCCCTTGCAGAGGAAATGGAAGAGTTCGACAAGCTCGAAGATCTTTCACCTGCTCTTTTGGCTGAGGCCAAATTGCGCGGGTTTTCCGATTTTCAGGTAGCTCGTGCTGTACTCAAGCCGGATGCTACTTCGATGGAAAGCGCAGCCAATGAGGTACGTGCCATGCGAAAGGAGCTGGGAATCTTACCGGTGGTCAAGCGTATCGATACGCTTGCAGCGGAGTATCCTGCTCATACTAACTATCTCTACCTGACGTATAGTGGCGATCGTCATGATGTAGCCTATGAGAACGACAAGCGTTCCGTAGTTGTACTCGGTTCGGGTGCATACCGTATCGGTAGCTCGGTGGAGTTTGACTGGTGTGGTGTCAATGCTCTGGCTACTATCCGTAAGGAAGGCTACCGCTCCGTCATGATCAACTATAATCCCGAGACGGTGAGTACGGACTATGATATTAGTGACAGGCTCTACTTCGACGAACTGACATTCGAGCGCGTAATGGATATTCTTGAACTGGAAAATCCTCATGGCGTTATTGTTTCCACAGGCGGACAAATCCCGAACAACCTTGCAGTTCGTCTCGATGAACAGCATGTGCCCATCCTGGGTACTTCCGCACAGAGTATTGACAATGCCGAGGATCGTCATAAATTCTCAGCCATGTTGGATAAATTGGGTATCGATCAGCCCCGTTGGCAGGAGCTTTCTTCGATGGACGACATTGACGGATTCGTTGCCGAAGTCGGTTATCCTGTTTTGGTTCGTCCGAGCTACGTCCTTTCCGGTGCAGCTATGAATGTGTGTTCCAATGATGAAGAACTTCATCGTTTCCTCGAATTGGCTGCCAATGTGTCCAAGCAACATCCTGTCGTTGTCAGCCAGTTTATCGAGCACGCCAAGGAGGTGGAGATGGATGCCGTGGCGCGTGATGGTGAGATCATAGCCTATGCGATCAGCGAGCATATCGAATTTGCAGGTGTGCACTCGGGTGATGCCACTATCCAGTTCCCTGCACAGAAATTGTATGTAGAGACTGTTCGCAGAATCAAACGGATCAGTCGTGAGATAGCAAAAGCTCTGAAAATATCAGGCCCCTTCAATATCCAGTTCCTTGCCAAGGGTAACGATATTAAGGTGATCGAGTGCAATCTGCGTGCTTCGCGCAGCTTCCCCTTCGTGAGCAAGGTGCTCAAGATCAACTTTATCGAATTGGCCACACGTATCATGCTCGGCCTGCCGGTAGAGAAGCCGAACAAGAGCGAGTTCGATCTGGACTATGTCGGTATCAAGGCCTCGCAGTTCTCCTTCACCCGCTTGCAAAAGGCCGACCCAGTCTTGGGTGTGGATATGACCAGTACCGGAGAGGTAGGCTGTATAGCGGATGATACGGACGAGGCTGTACTGAAGAGTATGCTTTCGGTGGGCTATCGCATTCCTCAGAAGAGTGTACTCTTATCTACCGGAGGCTATAAGCAAAAAGTGGATATGCTCGATGCTACGACCATGCTTGCAGCCAAAGGGTATAAGATCTATGCCACGGAGGGAACGCACAACTTTCTCAGAGAGAACGGAATCGAATCGACCAAAGTGTTCTGGCCGAGCGAGAACGGACAGCCTCAAGCTCTGGAATTGCTTCACAATCGCGAGATCGAGCTTGTGGTCAATATCAACAAGAATCTTACCGCAGGAGAACTGACCAATGGTTATAAACTCCGCCGTGCAGCCATTGACCTGAATATCCCGCTGGTTACAAATGCTCGTTTGGCTTCTGCCTTCATCACGGCATTCTGCAAACATAGCCCTGAGGATATTCGCATCAAGAGTTGGGCTGAATACAAGTAGTCGCTTTTTCTTGTTGAGAGTGTCGATTGTAAATTCGAGAGAGCCTCTGTAAATCCGGTCATAAGGCTGACGCACTTGCAGCATTCTCTTCTCTCTCTCCTCACTTCCATGGAGGAAAAAAGACGGAGGCAGTGTCCAAATACTAAAGACACTGCCTCCGTCTTTTTATTTCCGAGCGGATACCTCCAAAAGATCAATCCGTTTCGAACTTGGCTATTTCGTCTAACCAGAGCGCACTGCTGGCATCGCTGGCCATACGCCATGCTCCGCGGGGCGACAGACTGATGCAGCTTACTTTTGGCCCATCCGGCATACAATTACGTTTGTACTGCTGAGCGAAGAAACGACGGAAGAATACCATCATCCATTTCTTGATCTCCGCCTTGGTATAGATCCCCTTGAAAGCTACACCGGCGAGGTAGTAGATCTTCGAGGGCTTGTATTCATTGTGGAGGAAATGGTAGATGAAGAAGTCGTGCAATTCGTATGGCCCGACCAGATCTTCCGTCTTCTGGCTGATATTTCCATCCTGTCCCACAGGCTTGAGTTCGGGACTGATGGGAGTACGGACGATGTCCAGCAAAACAGCCGAAGCTGCCTCATCCAGCCAGCCGCTATGCGCTATATGATCGACGAGAATCTGTACCGTAGTCTTGGCTATCCCTGCATTGACGGCATACATGGACATATGATCGCCATTATACGTTACCCATCCGAGAGCCAGTTCGGACAGATCACCCGTGCCTATAACTGGAGCGTTGTATATATTGGCCAGATCCATCAGTATCTGTGTCCGCTCGCGAGCTTGCGTATTCTCGAAGGTCGTATCCTGCACCTCCGGATTATGTCCTATGGCTTCGAAGTGTCGTAGACAAGCCTCCTTGATGTCTATCTCTTTGATCGTCACGCCGATGGCCTCCATCAGAGCAAAGGCATTCCGATAAGTACGATCGGAAGTTCCGAACCCCGGCATCGTAACGGCAATGATGTTCTTACGGGGCAAATCCAGCCGGTCGAATGCCTGTGCACAGACGATCAGTGCCAGTGCAGAGTCGAGTCCGCCCGAAATGCCGATTACGGCGTGCTCCGCACCCATGTGTAGCAGGCGTTGCATGAGACCGCACACTTGGATATTGATCATCTCGCGCGAACGCTCCTTACGATCCTTGTCCTCCGGCATGAAGGGGTTGCGATCCACACGGCGCGTCATCGGGAGAGACTCCTGCCGGCTACGTAGTTTGAAGGGCAGCTGATTGAACTTTTCGTCATGGGTGTGGAAGGTAACGGCAGCCTTGAAGCTGCTATTGATAAGCCGCTCCGTCTGAATACGCGAAACGTCTATATCGCTGATGATCATCCTTTCCTCATAGCGGAATCGCTCCATCTCCTCCACGATCTCTCCGGCCTCGGCAATAAAGGCTTTGCCGGTGAAGACGATATCCGTGGAGCTTTCGCCGTATCCGCTGCTGGCATATACATAAGCACAGATACCCTGTGAAGAAAGGCCGCTGATAAGCGATCTCAAGTAAGAATGTTTGCCTGCATTTTCATTGCTGGATGAGAGGTTGAAGATCACCTCTGCTCCATAAAGACAGAGACGTGTACCCGGAGTGAAAGGCGTCCACATATCCTCACAAATCTCTATGCCGACACCCACGGTGCCACATTTGAATATGAGGTTCCGTCCGATGGGTACGCTGTGCTGACCGATACTGATGGTCGAGTACTGCAGGGTATGAGCCGGTGAGAACCAGCGAGCCTCCTGAAATTCGCGATAGTTCGGCAGGTAAGTTTTGGGGATGGCACCGAGTATCTTTCCCTGCTGGAATACCACAGCCGAGTTGAACAGCTTTTCTTCCACACGCAGCGGCATCCCCACTATCACCATGACAGTCGTATTGGCAGTTTGCTCCACCAATCGGCACAAGGCTTCGTTGGCTCGTTCTTGTAGGAAAGGCTGGAAAAACAAGTCGCCGCATGAATAGCCCGTTATGCTCAATTCGGGGAACGTCATTATCTCTACACCTTTGGCATCGGCCTCGTGTACCATGCGGTCGATCCGCTCGATATTGTATTCGCAATCGGCCACTTTCACAAAAGGAACAGCTGCTGCGACCTTCATAAATCCGTATCTCATAGGGAACTGTAAATTATGAGGATTGTGGTTTTTATTCTAATTCCGTACAAATATATGCTTTATTCTCAGTCCCTCTCTGAAAAAGAGCCAAAGAGAGGAACTGCCGAGATCACCTTTGGAAAGAGGTGCTTGCACCATTTTGGGGAGGGGAGAGCAAAGGATTGTACATCATGATGGCATGATTCTCCACAAACGGCTCGGTATATTCGCTGCCATCGGCACGAGTGACGATACGTACCAGCTTATTGTGTCGCGTATAGCCACCCCAACTCTGATGCTCTATGCGGTGACCCGTCTCCTCGATGCGATAGCGATCCCTCTGCTCCGTATCGGAGCTGATCCGTCCGTTCAGGTGCGTATCGTCCAGCCAGAGTTCCAGCCTGTAAGTGTGGGGCGTATTGTTCCTGACCCGAAGATCGATATAGTTATACGAAAGCGTAGCTCCTGCTCCGAACGGAATACTGCGATTTATGTCAGGAAAAACATCGAAGCTGTGCCTGTGTCGCTCGACTATGGACAGTGGCGTATGGGCAAACATCCAAAAGAGCAGGTTGCCAAGCTGGCAGAGACCGCCTCCCACTCCTTTGCCGATCTTCCCCTGACTCAATACCAGACCTTCGAGGTACCCCTTGCGAGCAGTCGGACGACCGACATGACGCCAGACGGAGAAGGTCTCTCCGGGACGTATGATCATACCGTGCAGCTTGGAGATGGCCAGTCGCAGATTGGTCCGTTTGTTCTCTTGCAGGTACATATCCACATCCTTCAGCCGGCGCATAATGAGCGACCGATGCTCCATGACCGGATAGGAACAGCCATGAGAATTGTCTCCCTTCGCTGGTAAAGCCCATTTGATCGAAGAAAAGCAGTCCGACAACTTGCGGTGAAGAATGAAGTATTCGCGTCCCAATTTGCGTCTTCGCTCGCTTCGTATGATCGGTTGTATGATGCGTATCATATAAGGTCTGTTTCGATTGGACTGCAAAGCTAACGATTGTCCTCTCTCCATGCATAATCCCATCAGGCCGAAAGATGGGCAAATGATTCTGATTTTGTTCTATCGATACAAACCATCGGTTGAAAATTTACGCACCGGAGTCTCTCCGATTGCGGCTCGTAAAATTGGAAAAAGTCGAACGAGTTTTTTCTCGTTTTGGCGCGAGAATTTTTTACTTCCCGAACCAAAATGAAAAAATTCTCGAACCGCATCTTTTGGCCCCATGGATGATGTTTTTCCGGTTCGTAAAGAGATGGCAGAAAAAATTGCCGAGCGAACTGTTGTATAATTGGATTTTGTTTCTACCTTTGCAATCGCAAAAGAACAATGGGCAGTTACCAGAGTGGCCAAATGGGGCTGACTGTAACTCAGCTGGCTTACGCCTTCGGTGGTTCGAATCCATCACTGCCCACTCTTCACTTTTGTAAAAACAAGCGTTAAGGTCGCGGAAGTAGCTCAGTCGATAGAGCATCAGCCTTCCAAGCTGAGGGTCGCGGGTTTGAGCCCCGTCTTCCGCTCTTATTGAAATCAAGGGCCCGGATGGTGGAATGGTAGACACGAAGGACTTAAAATCCTTTGGCCATTATCGGCTGTGCGGGTTCAAGTCCCGCTCCGGGTACATGGTTTCGTTTTCTTTTTCTACCGAAGTACCATTTCGGGATAGACTGCGGAAGTAGCTCAGTTGGTAGAGCATAACCTTGCCAAGGTTAGGGTCGCGGGTTCGAGTCCCGTCTTCCGCTCAACTTCGAAAGCGATAAGGGGGCATCTAAAATTACAGGTCTTGTAATTCCCCAAAGACGATTCGTCTTCTTCTTTCTTCACATTCCCCCCCCACCCACACACAGATTTTTCTATTTGCCTTTGGACTGATGCTTTTACCATTCTCGTATTTGCAGAGAATCCTGCACCTGAACAATGCTTGGCGAAATCGTCGGTATGGACACACATTGCACTCGACGGCTTCTCTATCTGATCCAAAAACTTCTTTATCAAGCCTTTTTCTTGTAGTATCATGGCACATACGACTGATGTTTTTCAGGGATCGTTGTTTTCGAATCTCTTTAGATATTACTTTTGTTCCATTGGATTTTGGCTCATTAAGCCGGGAAAAGGAGAGAAAGGGACAAACGATTTTCTCCCTCAAATACATTAATAGATCATGAAGGAAGCTATTCCCCGAAAGAACAAGTATATAAAGCTCAACGGTATATACAGATTGTCATTCATCCTGCTATGCTGCCTGCTATGCTCTCAGGCAGCTATGGCACAAAGCGTCAGGGTATCGGGCTATGTGCTCGACCGTGGGGAAAAGCCGATCCCGTTCGCCGGAGTCAAAGTGCGTGGTACGGGGACAGGCGCAACGACGAATCTGAAAGGATACTACGAGTTTCGGATGAAGGCCACGACGGACAGCATCACGATCGAGTTCAGCTCCATGGGGTACCAAGGGGTAAGTCGCAGCTTTCCGTCTCTGACCAAGGACACTCGGCTGAATGTTCGTTTGGCAGAGGCCGAGATGGAGCTTTCGAGCGTGACGGTACAGGCCACAAAACGCAGACTCAACACGATGGAGCGCGTCAATACCCGAGACATTCGTGTCAATGCAGGACCTACGGGAGGGGTGGAATCGCTCATCAGTACCTACGCAGGAGTAACGCAGAACAATGAGCTAAGCTCGCAATACTCGGTTCGCGGAGGAAGCTACGATGAGAATATGGTCTATGTAAACGGAGTGGAGGTTTATCGCCCGCTGCTGGTTCGCTCTGCACAGCAGGAAGGTCTGAGCTTCGTCAATCCGGATCTGACACAATCCGTACAGTTCTCCGCCGGAGGGTTCACGGCCGACTATGGCGACAAGATGTCCTCCGTACTGGATATTCGCTACAAGCAACCGCAGGAGAAGGAAGGAGCGGTACTCCTCGGCATGCTACAATCGAGTGCCTACTATGGCAGCAGTGCCGGAGCCTTCAGCCAAATCACGGGTGTACGCTACAAGAGTGCCAAATCGCTCTTGGGCACTACGGACACGAAAGCCGAATACGATCCGATCTATGCGGACGGACAGACATTCATGACGTACCGTTTCAGCCCCAAGCTGTCGGTTAGTTTCCTCGGCAATATTTCGCAAACTCGCTACAAGTTTGTCCCTCAGACCCGTGAGACGAGCTTCGGTACACTGAGCGATGCCAAAAAGTTGAAGATCTTTTTCGACGGTCAGGAACAAGATCGTTTCCTGACCTACTTCGGTGCCTTCAGCATGAACTTCGTGCCGGACGACAAACAGCGGCATACGGTTACGCTTTCGGCCTTCAACAGTAACGAACGGGAGACCTACGATATTCAGGGAGAATACTTTCTGAACGATGTGCAGCTGGGGGCGGACGGAACTGCTTCGATGGCTTCGGGCTCAGAGAACTCCAACGGCTTGGGCATCGGGCGCAATCACGAGCATGCGCGCAACAGGCTGAGCTACCGCGTGCTGAACATGGGTTACAGAGGGGAGATGAAGCTGAACGAGAAGCATCGCCTGCAAGCCGGCGTATCGGCACAGATGGAGAAAATAGCCGACCATATCAGCGAATGGGAACGGAGGGATTCGGTAGGATACAACCTACCTCACTCGGAGACCGTATTGCTGATGTACAATAACCTATATGCCGATACGCAGATGAGGGGAACGCGCTTGTCGGCATTCGTACAGGATCGATTCAACTTCAGCATGGGAGGAGGTATATTTTCTCTCATTCCGGGTATCAGAGCTTCGTGGTGGAGCTTCAACAAGGAGTTGCTCGTCAGCCCACGTATCAGCGTGGGTTATTCTCCCGAAAGCAACCCGGCTTTGGTACTGCGTGCAGCCGCCGGACTTTATTATCAGGCACCGTTTTACAAAGAGCTAAGGCAGACGCATAAGGATGCCGAAGGCAATAACGTGGTTGTCCTCAACGAGAAGATCCGCTCTCAGGGAGCTTTTCACATTCTCGCAGGAGCAGACTATACCTTCGAAATGGGGGGGCGAAAATACAAGTTTACGGCAGAGGCTTACTACAAGAGCCTGTTCAACATCAACCCGTATATAATAGAGAACGTGAAGATCCGCTATCTGGGCGAAAACATCGGTTCGGGTTATGCTGCGGGTATCGATCTCAAGCTCTTCGGCGAACTGGTACCCGGAGTGGATTCGTGGCTGACGGCTTCCATTATAAAAGCCCGTCAGAAACTGGATGGCTACGGTTCTTTACCACTGATGAACGCACCCACTTACAATTTCTCCTTCTTCCTTCAGGAGTACGTGCCGGGCAATAAACGCATCACAGCCACCCTGCGGGCTGCACTAAGCGGAGGATTGCCCCAGCTCAATCCGAGCAAAGGGCTTAGCTCGCCGGCCTTTACCGCACCGGCCTATAAGCGTGTCGATCTGGGGGTAATGTACAAATGGCTCGACCCGGATGACTCCTTTGCCGGCCGAAGCAAATGGCTAATGGGAGTAAAAGGGGCCTACATAGGGGCTGACCTCTTCAATCTGTTCGACATGACCAACGTCAATTCTTACTACTGGGTGTCGGATGCCTACCAACAGCAATACGCCGTACCGAACTACCTGACACGCCGCCAATTCAACCTGCGTCTCCTCGTCGAATTCTAAAAACTCCATATACGCTGCTCGGACGCTCCGGCAGATGATTGTCCGATCGTATAGGAAGTATTCTAACGAGGATTCGACAGAGACAGGCGTATCTTCCCGATCAAAAAACAAAAAGAGCTGCGCCGAAATGGAAGTTTCGGCGCAGCTCCAATGAAGGTGTAACGAGAGTATTTTCTCTCGTTATTCTGCTGTGTTTTTGCCCTTGATTTCCTTGCGATAGTGATCGTTTAAGAACTTCACCACATCATCGGTGATGTCCAACGTGCTGTCAGCATACAGCAAGTTTTCAAGACCAACGTTGGTAAGTATATAGCGGTATTTACCGTCCTTATTCATTTCGCTGACTTGCTCGCGTACTATCCGGTACATTTTCTCATTGGCTTCCGCCTGTTTGTTGGCCAAAGCTTGTGTCATGCTGAGTTCCAATCTTTGGCCTTCTTCTTGCATCTTCAGGATTTTCTCCTGTTCCACTCGTGCAGCATCTTCGCTGGTGAATGCATTCGTCCGAAGACGGCGTTGGAAATCCTCCGCAGCTTTCTGCATGGCAGTCATCTTGGTAGCCAAGGTTCTTTGGTTCTGCTCAGCTTCGGCCGCAAGTTGTTTGTTCATGTCCCGAAAGTATTCATATTGCGAGGCCAGGCTGTCCATCCTTACGAAAGCTATAGGCAGAGTGGCGGCAGCTTGTTCTGCCTTATGATTTGTTGTCTTGGCTTTTGATGCGGATGAACGCGGCATCATAATGAAGAGGATGATGATGGCAACGGCCAGTACAGCCTCGATGACATAATGGATCTGTTTCATTTGTGAATGGGATATGTTTTTTGTTTCGTTATTATTCGAGTTCTTTGATTCGATCTTCGAGATTGCGGTGATGTTGGGCTTCGAAATGTTGTGCCGTATGGCAGCCGATTCCTCTGTCTTGCATTGCCTTGTTGCTGCCTACATGGGTCTGGGGAAACTTCCCGCCACGACAGAAAAACACACGTATGCCCAGCAGGACAAAAGCCAGTCCGACCAACAGAAGAGAAGCCAAAAAAATTGTAGTCATTTATTGCTATATTTGCGGAATACAAAGGTAAGATTTTCTTACCCACAGAGAAGCACAATTAATAACTCATAGTAATAACAATGAACATTACAGATCTCAAACCCACAAAAGTGTGGAAGTTTTTCCACGAAATCACTCAAGTGCCACGTCCTTCCAAGAAAGAAGAGAAGATCCTGGCTTACCTTGTGAAATTTGCAGAAGATCGCAACCTCAAATATCGTACAGACGAGGTAGGCAATCTCGTAATAGAGAAACCGGCAACACCCGGATACGAACACCTCGAAACGGTCATCCTTCAGAGCCATATGGATATGGTATGCGAGAAGAATGCCGATAAGGTTCATGACTTCGAGAACGACCCTATTCGTACCATCATCGATGGTGAATGGTTGCATGCCGATGGTACTACACTCGGTGCCGACAACGGTATCGGTTGTGCTGCCGAATTGGCTATTCTGGATTCTGACGACATAGAACACGGCCCGATCGAATGCCTCTTCACGATGGACGAAGAGACGGGTATGACCGGTGCGATGAACCTAAAGCCCGGATTTTTCAATGGAAAGATCCTGCTCAACCTCGACAGCGAAGATGAAGGAGAACTCTTCATCGGGTGCGCCGGAGGTATGGGAACCATGGCCGAATTTGCCTACGAAAAGCGCGAAGCGACAGACGACTATCTCTATTTCGAGGTAAAGGTCAGCGGTCTCAAAGGCGGTCACTCCGGAGGAGAGATTCACATCGGTCTCGGCAATGCCAACAAGATCCTGACTCGCTATCTCTATGCTCTTGAGCACGAATTGGATTGGAAGCTCTGCTCTTTCCAGGGAGGAAACCTGCACAATGCCATTCCGCGCGAAGCTCATGCCGTTATCGGTCTGAAGGCTGATCAGAAAGAGCGTGCACGAGTTATCTTGAACGAACTCGCTGCTGCAGTGGAGGACGAACTCAAGCGTGTGGATCCGGGTGTGAAGCTCGAAATGAAATCGGTAGGAAAGCCTGCATATCGTATCGATTGTGACACGAAGCGTCGTCTTGTTCGCGCCCTGTATGCTTGCCCTCACGGCGTCTACGGTATGAGCCATGACATCGAAGGTTTGGTGGAAACGTCTTCAAACTTGGCTTCCGTGAAGATGAAAGAAGATGATAAGATCTACGTGGAGACCAGCCAAAGAAGCTCGACATCGTCTCTTATCAGCGATATAGCCAATACAGTGGCATCCGTATTCGAGCTTGCCGGTGCTAAAATCAGCTTCCGCGATCCGTACCCCGGATGGAAACCCAATCCCGATTCGCCGATTTTGAAAGCGGCATCCGAGTCGTATGAGCGCATTTTCGGTCGTAAACCTGCTATAAAAGCAATCCACGCAGGTTTGGAGTGTGGTCTCTTCCTGGATAAATACCCCTATCTCGATATGGTTTCATTCGGCCCTACCCTCCGAGATGTGCACTCTCCCGTAGAGAAGATCGAAATCAAGACGGTTCAGCTTTGGTGGGATCACTTGGTAGATATACTGAAGCATATCCCCGCAGCCAAATAAAATAAGCCGGAATTTTCCTCCGGACAATAAGCCGGAAGGGTGTGTTGAAATCGCAATCAAAAGACGATTTTGGCACACCCTTTTCATCTGTAGTAAACTCTATGGCATAGGGCAATCACGAGAAGGCTGCCTAAGGATTCCTCCATAGGGACTCTTGGAGAATATCCTTAGGAGGTACAGTATCAAGGGAAAAGACTTCATAGTATAAAGGGTGGGGGCTTTACAGTATAAAGGGTAGAGGGTTTACGGTATAAAGTATGGAGGCTTTATAGTATAAAGGGTAGAGGGTTTACAGTATAAAGTATGGAGGCTTTATGGTACAAAGGACAAAGGCTTCATGATATGCCCTATAGGTCAAATCCTTACATTCCACAGAAATACAGAAAACAGGTGTTTTTGCTCCATTACCATATATCGGTTTGCATGGACGACCCATAGTCGGACAAAAGCTATGCTGTCAATCTTGGCAAATCCCCTTTCTCTTTCTTGTGCGATCGAGGAGGAGATTACTGTTTTCAGTCCTCGTTACGGCATCTTGAGAGGTGGATTTATTCGATGGTAGTGCTGCTTTTGAAGTATCCGGCTATCAGCCGGTAGTAGGGCTTATAAGACGATAATGTACTATTGATATATAAAAAAGATGGAATTGTTTACTCCGGTTCGGTCTTTTTATCGTTTCTTTGTGTCAGTCTATTTGTCCGTTTTTCATCTCCGGACGAAAAGGGGGGCTGCCTAAATCCTACAGGGCGGTAGCATGTAAGGCCGGGCCTCTTCCCCTTACAGGCAAATGGATGGCATACTAAACGATGAATATAGACAAGCATCTATGAACAGGTTTTCAAATCATTGGCCCTGCATCCTCGTGGGGTTGGTACTCTGGTTTGTATCGGCGAGTCGGACTGTGGCACAAAACGCCTCCGAAACGACGGTATCGTACGATACGGATACCGCCGTACTCTCCGAAGCCGATGTGCTTCGGATCGCTCTTAGTGAGAATGCCACAGTGAAAGTGGCCGATATGGATGTGCGCAAACAGGAATATGCACGTAGGGCAGCACGTGCCGATCTCTTCCCGAAAGTAGACCTCAATGGCGTTTACAGCCATACGCTAAAGAAGCAGGTCTTATATATAGATATGCCCGGTTTCAGCAGTAGCGAAGGTATCGAAATGGGGCGTACACACAATACGCAAGGAGGGGTGAACGTCTCCATGCCATTGGTGTCGGCACAGCTTTGGAAAAGCATTGCCATGACCGGCGAACAGCTCGATCTGGCTCTGGAGAAAGCTCGCAGCTCCCGAATCGATTTGGTGGCAGAGGTGAAGAAGGCTTACCTCAGTGTATTGTTGGCCGAGGACTCTTATAGCGTATTCAAGCGCAGCTATGACAATGCTCTGGCCAATTATAAGAACATATCCGACAAGTTCGATCGTGGGCTTGTGGCTGAGTATGATAAGATTCGTGCCAATGTACAGGTACGCAACATCGAGCCTAACCTCTTGCAAGCGCAGAACTCCGTAGCCCTTGCTCTCTGGCAACTCAAGGTACTGATGAGCATGGAAGTGGAAACTCCGATCAGACTCTCCGGTTCATTGTCCGACTATAAAGAACAAGTCTATACCGGCTATTTTGCCGCCGATACGCTTATTTCCAACAACTCCTCCCTGCGTCAGCTCGATATACAGTGTCGTCTGGCTGTCAGTGCAGACAAGCTGAACAAGTACAGCTTCCTGCCTACACTCAATCTGGGAGGGCAGTACACCTATTCGCTCAACAGCAACGACTTCAAATTCTGGGGCGAGGGACAACGCTGGACGCCTTTCTCCACCATATCGCTCAGTCTGAACATTCCTATATTCAATGGAGGCAAACGTCTGTACAACGTGAAGCAAAGTGCTTTATCGATCCGTCAGATCGATCTGCAACGACGCCACATAGAGCAATCCATCCGAATGGGAATCAAGAACCAAAATGACCGTCTGCGTACCTGTATGCAGAGATTTGTGGCCTCGGAAGAGGCTGTCCGAAGTGCAGAAAAGGGCTATCAGATAGCAGAGAAACGCTATCAGACAGGCGAAGGCACTCTCGTCGAGCTCAACGATGCCGATGTGGCTCTTTTGCAGGCTCGACTCAATTATAATCAGGCCATATTCGACTTTATGACCGCAAAGGCCGAATTGGACAAGATGAACGGCATGGGGATTCCCGAACAATGAGCGTAAAAAGTAAATAGTAACAAAATACACCTGTATGATAAATATGAAAAGATCGAATACACTGGGCAGTGCTATCCTCCTCATAGTCCTGCCGTTCCTCATTCTCACGAGCTGCAATGGCAAGAAAGAGAGCCGGCCGTCTGCTGCTGATTCGGCAGCTATGGCAGCCAAATTGGTGGAGACGACTATAGTGAAGACCGACACGCTGAATGAGGTACTGGGTTTCACGGCTACCGTTCGGGCCGAAGTGACCAACAACATTACCCCTCAGATGGGCAATAGAATCGTACGCCTTACGGCCGAAGTAGGTGATCGAGTGGGACGCGGACAGGTGCTCGCCGAGTTGGATCGGAGCCAACTGACTCAGGCCAAAGTACAGCTGGAGAATACGCGCACCAATTTCCAGCGTATGGATGAGCTGTACAAAATAGGTGGCATAGCCAAACAGCAGTGGGATGCGCTCAAGACGCAGCTCGACGTGGCCGAGACTACTTACAACAATCTGCTGGAGAACACCGTGCTCCGAAGCCCTATATCCGGTGTGATTACCGCACGCAATTATGATAGCGGCGATATGGCTTCTCCCACGAAACCTATCTATGTGGTAGAACAGATAACTCCCGTAAAGCTCCGCATCGACGTCTCCGAACAGTATTTCTCTCGCCTGAAAAAGGGTATGCCTGCCACTATTACGGTAGATGCCCTTCAGGGACAAACCTTCGAAGGCAAAATCTCCCTGGTCTATCCCGCCGTGGATGCTTCTACGCATACGATCGGCGTGGAGATACAGATTGCTAACAAGGATCAACTGCTTCGGCCGGGTATGTATGCCCGAGTAAATCTCGATTTTGGCCACAAATCGGCCGTTATGGTAGAAGATTTGGCCGTGGTAAAACAGGTAGGCAGTGGCGAATTCTTTGTCTTTGTGGTGGAAAATGGTAAGGCTGTCCGCCGCATGGTGAAAGTCGGAGCCAGACAAAACGATAGCTATGAGATCATCGAAGGTCTCAATGTGGGCGAGACAGTGGTTACAGCCGGCATGAACAACCTTATGGATGGCCAGTCCGTCAGAATTAAAGAACAAAGCAAACTATGAGTATATACGAATCGGCTGTAAAAAAGCCGGTCACAACCATATTGATATTCGTGGCCTTGAAGATCATCGGGCTATTCTCACTGAGTCGTCTTTCTATCGACTTGTATCCCAAGATTGAGACGAGCAATATCATGGTCGTGACCTCCTATGCCGGAGCCAGTGCATCGGACATAGAGAACAACGTTACGAAGGTCTTGGAGAATACGCTCAACGGGGTTAGCAATCTCAAGCACATTACTTCGAAGAGTCGGGAGAATGCTTCCGTCATTACGCTCCAATTCAATGAAGGTGTGGACATCGAAGTGGCTACCAATGATGTGCGCGACAAGCTCGATGCCGTCTCCAACTTCTTGCCCGATGATGTGAACAAACCGATGATCTTCAAGTTCGGCACCGATGATATTCCTATCACCATGCTATCCGTGCAGGCCAAAGAGAGTACGATGGCCCTGTCGAAGATCCTCGAAGACAAGGTCACGAATGCTCTGGCACGCCTTGATGGCGTAGGTGCGGTGAGCATTATGGGTACTGTGAAGCGGGAAATACAAGTGTATTGCGATCCGGCCAAACTGGAAGCGTACAACCTGACCGTAGAAGCTGTGAGCCAAATCATATCGGCCGAGAACAAGAATGTACCGGCCGGTCTGATCGATTTGGGCAATAAGACCAGTTCGATCCGCATACAGGGCGAGTTTGCCGATGCACGCCAGCTAAACCAAATCGTAGTGGCCAGCGTGAGCGGTCGCAACGTCTATCTGAGCGATGTGGCTCGTGTGGAGGATACACATGCCGAAAATGAACAGGAGAGCTACAACAATAATGTGCGTGGGGCTATGATTATGATCAACAAACAGTCCGGAGCCAATTCGGTGGCTATCTCCCGTGCTGTCCGCGATGCTCTGCCCGAGATACAGGCTTCGCTCCCTTCGGACGTGAAACTGGGTACCATTTTCGATACTTCGGACAACATCGTCAATACGATCAATAGTCTGCGCGATACGATTGCTATTACGTTCGTCATCGTTATTCTTGTGGTTCTGTTTTTCCTCGGACGATGGCGTGCCACATTTATCATCGGTCTGACGATCCCTATTTCATTGGTTGCCTCCTTTATCTACCTGATGGCTACAGGCAATACGTTGAATATCATTTCTCTCAGCTCCCTCTCTATCGCTATCGGTATGGTAGTGGACGATGCCATTGTAGTGCTCGAAAACGTAACGACACATATTGAAAGGGGCAGCTATCCCAAGCAGGCTGCCATACACGGCACGAACGAAGTGGGGATCTCCGTTATAGCTTCCACGCTGACGATGCTGGCTGTATTCCTCCCATTGACGATGATTCAGGGGCTTACGGGTATTCTTTTCCGTCAGTTGGGTTGGATCGTGAGTATTATCATGATTATCTCTACGGTAGCTGCTCTCAGTCTGACACCGATGCTCTGTTCGCAGTTGCTTCAGCGCGACAAAAAGCAAGGACGGCTGCAACAAAAGCTCTTTGTCCCGATCGAACGCTTTCTTGATTCTGTAGATCGAGCATATGAGCGTTTCCTGAATTGGACTGTGAGACACAGAACCGTTACGATAGTCAGTGCTTTTATCATTTTTGCAGCAAGTCTGATGATGACACCACTGCTTAAAACCGAATTCTTCCCTCAGTCCGACAATGGCTATATCCAAATTCAGGCAGAATATCCGGTGGGCACGGGAGTCAATCTGCCACGAGCCTTTGCTCTTCGTATGATCGACAGTTGGGAGAAAGAAATACCGGAAATCGACAGAACGAGCTTTAGTGTCGGTCAGGCCGAGGCTTCCAGCATGTTTGCCGCCATGCAGGACAATGGTACGAATATCATCACTTTCCATATCGGTCTTACCGGACGCAACGAGAGAAAACGCTCCATGAACGAAGTGGCCGACCAGATACGTACCATGCTGGATGATTATCCTGAGATTCACAGTTATAAGGTTACTCCGGGCGGAAGCGGTGGCGGTATGGGCGGACAACCCACAGTAAATCTGGATATATACGGTTACGACTTCAATAAAACGGGCGATCTCGCAGAGAGATTCAGTCGTCTGATGAAAGAGGATGCCAGATGTGCCCAAGCGACAATCAGCCGAAAAGACTACGTACCGGAGTATCAATTCGTATTTGATCGTACCAAATTGGCCGAGAACGGGCTGAACAGTACCACGGCTGCCATGTTCCTGCGCAACCGCGTCAATGGCAGGGTGGCATCTACCTATCGCGAAGAAGGCGACGAGTACGATATTCGCGTGCGCTTGGCCCCTGAGTTCAGGCGATCATTGAGGGACTTGGAAAATATCCTCATTTATACGCCTCAGGGCAAAGGTGTTCGTCTGGGAGAGCTGGGTAAAATAGAAGAGCTGTACACTCCTCCCACCATTGAACGAAAGGATCGTCAGCGTGTCGTTATCGTAGCCTCCACGGCTGTCAAAGGAGCTGCATTGAGCGATTTGGTCGAAGTGGCCAAAGAAAAGATTGCTCAACTGGAGATTCCCGACGGGATTGACTACAAAATCAGTGGTACATACGAGGACCAGCAGAAGACATTTGCAGACTTGAGCACCCTTATGCTGCTGATCGTGATACTCGTGTTTATCGTCATGGCAGCACAGTTCGAGAGTCTCGTCGATCCGTTTGTGATCATGTTTTCCATACCGTTTGCTTTCACAGGTGTCATAGCCGGTCTTATCATTACCAATACCACTTTCAGTGCTATGTCCTTTATCGGTCTGATTATGCTGATGGGTATCGTGGTGAAGAACGGTATTGTGCTCATCGATTACACTCGTCTGTGTCGCGAACGCGGTATGGGCATTCTCTCTGCCGTAGTACAAGCCGGTCGCTCACGTTTGCGCCCGGTGCTTATGACTACTCTGACTACCATATTGGGTATGGTACCTATGGCTATCGGAATCGGAGAAGGATCCGAACTATGGCAGCCGATGGGGGTTACTGTGGCATGGGGGCTGTCCGTCTCCACACTGATTACGCTCATTATCGTCCCTACCGTTTATGCCGTATTTGCCTCGAACGGGATGAGGAGACAGCGTAGATTACTGGCCAAGAAGTATGCAAAAAAAGAAAATAAGAGCAGAGTATGGAACAGAAAATGATTTTCATCACCTATAATCAGGCCTACCACGATATTATCATTCGATTGCTCAGCCGATACAACCTCAGAGGATATACCTATTGGGAGACTGTCCGCGGTTGCGGTAGCGATACAGGTGAGCCTCACTTGGGCACTCACGCATGGCCTACGCTCAATGGCGCCCTCATGGTCGTTTGTCCTTCCGAGAAAATGAAAACCATAATGGATGCTCTGCGTATCCTTGACGCCGCTACTCCGGATCAGGGACTTCGCGCCTTTGTTTGGAATATCGAGCAAACAATCTGATCGGAGACTCTCGAGCTCCATCTTCTTAGTATATGGGGGCTGCATCCAATAAGTTTTGGGTGCAGTCCTTTTTTAACGTCAGTTCGACGTAAGAAAACACCAATGAATTTGTTTTCTGATTAGTGGT
>ERZ772940.250-NODE-250-length-28138-cov-14.5294_pt1 | contig 28138 bp, 29 predicted proteins | sample MGYA00511682_ERZ772940 | MGnify/ENA primary metagenome ERZ772940 (study PRJEB29015, sample SAMEA2737922) | human oral metagenome | biome: human oral; feature: human-associated habitat; material: dental | place: China | collected 2031 ... | reverse complement strand
CCAGATGTAGTCGTATTGAGATAGTAAATTGCTAATTTTGAATTTCAAAGAGTATAATGACAGATCTCTTGATTTTCGAAGAGTATAAGTTTTGTTCTAATGGTTCAAAAAAGAGCCCCCGTCCGCATAAGGACGAAAGCTCGTGGTACCACCTTAATTCAGAAGAACTGGAGTTCCCGATCCTTCTCTCTGATGACGATAAGGGGGTCACCCTTCTAGCCTAATAAAATTTCAGCTGGAATAATCGGAAATGATAAGCGCTTTCTAAGAGATTACAGGCCTTCCACCATCGCCTGCTCGCTGGAAATATTAGGAATCGCTCGTGTTTTCCACTGGACTAAGAACATTCTTAGTCTTGAATATTCAATTTAAAGGTTTGGGCTTCACCGCCAGCCAATTCAGTTGCTGACATTTCGGAAGTATCTTGAATAGTTGTTGAATTGGCTTGGTTAGCACTATCGGCTGCATCAATGGCTGCAGAAATTTCACCCAAATCAAGTTTTTGTGTTTCCTCAAGAATTCGGTTACTTTCTTCGACACGACGTTGCAATTCAGCCATTTCAGATTCGGTAAATTGACGAGTTGCATCATCAGTAGATTCTGATTCAACAACAGGCATTGTTCCAGCACTCGTAAGAGCCTGATTATCATCCAAAACCTTACCAACAACTTCCTTAAAGGCTTCATCTGAATTTTGCAGATAAACAGCTGTTGGTTGCAAGAGTTCATTCCACTCTTGCGAATTAATCATGTTCAGTTGACCTTCAATAGTACTCAAGAGACGTTGATGGAAAACCCGACTTTGACGCTTAAGGGCTTCTGTTTCAATGGCAACAGCTTTAGCTTCATCTGTTGAGTCACGCAGGATCTTGTTAGCGCGAGCCTTGGCCTCATCGATCAGTTGGTTAGCGTCGTAGTTAGCCTTGCTGAGCAAGTTGGTTGCTTGCGTATTGGCTGAGAATTTAACCTTTTCAGCGGTCTCTTGAGCCAAAATAACGGATTGACTCAAGGATTCTTTCATCTCATCGAAGTAAACCAGTTTTTCTTCAAGCGTTTTAATTTTTGCTTCCAAGTCCTTATTCTTGCGAGAAAGATCTTCGAAATCATCTACAAGATCATCAAGGAATGCATCAACTTCGCGTTCATTGTAGCCGCGAAATTTTGTGTGAAAAGTTTTGTCTTTAATATCGAGTGCTGTTAGTGCCATGTCACCCTCCTTATTTATTTTTTATCTTAACCCTTGCAGGTTGTAATCCTAAATCTAAACCAGCCTCACTCTTTTTCACCAAGTGGCTCAACCCCTTCTCCCAATTTAGGGCAAGCCCAATGGGAAAGTAAGTTTAACTAGTTGCGACCTTCTTCTAGAGAAGAAAGTCATCCTTTGTCTTCTCCAAAGCTCTGACGCTTGACCCATGCTTATGAATTTCTCGATCCCTCTCGTCTAATTCATATTCGATGATGTCTAAAAAGTTATCCACCTCGTCCTGGTTGTAACCACGAAGACTTGTAGGGAAAACTTTTTGGGCAGCATCGACAGCAAGCTGCCAAGGCCATCGCTAATCTCCTTATTTTTTTGCGTACTTTTTAATAGTCAGTTTGTGCTTGCGGTTCTTAGATAAGCCATTATAACAATAGATTTCAAAACGGCCGTAACCCCGAACACTTACCAAATCCCCCAATTCAAGCAATTCTGCCGGTCGGGTCAAAAAACCATAATTGAGTTTGACCTTTTCCCCTTCCACCAACTTACTGGCGACTGTCCTTGATAGCTTAAAGGCCGAAGCGATAATCTTATCAAGCCTCATACTTGACACTAAAATATCCGCTTCCTTAGCATCATCCTTGGCTGGTACTAAAATTTGGGACCAATCCTGCTGTGCGATTTTCACAGTAGCTTGACCGATTTTAGTAACCGTCCTAAAGTAGTCCGCCAGAGGAGCATTCACTAAAATTTGTGCCCGATTGCCAGCCAGAATTATATCTCCAAAAACTGAGCGCTCAAGACCCAACTTATTGATAAAACTTCCCATGATTTGGGAGTGAGTCAGATGGTTGAACTTAGGATTGTAGCTAATTTCCAAGAGAGCTATCTCAAAATCGTCAGGCTCCAGCTCATAATAATCTGGAGCCAAGATAATTTTTGCATACTCTGTTTTTAGGAAGTCGCTTGAGAGAAAATATCTCACTCCCATCTGCCCTAAGACACTTTCGGCAATCTTGATCTGCCTAGGATCTAGAAATTCTGTTACCTGGTAGGTGTAAGTATCTTGAACCCGCTTAGCCAAATCTACCACTTTATCGATAAATGTTCTTTCTTCCTTGCGGAAGTGTTGGTAAATATCCTTTTCGGCCATTAGTAGAATAAGATTGGCAAAAGCCTTGCTAGAAATTGAAGAATGACAATTGCCACAACTATCGTAAAATCTAAGCCGGCTATTTGCAGAGGCAAGCGTCTCAGAGGGCTAAGTAAAGGTTCGAAAAATTCTTCCAAAGCCCGACCCAACCAAGATTCTCTGGCTCCTGGGAACCATGATAAGAGTGCATAGACTACCAGTAGAACTGACAGTATCCTAACCAGATAGCTAAAGGCAACAATAATGAAAACCATGATTAGCGACGCTTCATATCATAATCAAATGAAACCTCTTGGTTAGCATTTGATAGATTCATTTCTTCCATATCAACCACAACATCCTTTGGTGTCAAGAGGTACATAGAAGAACCGACCTTTTGCAAACTTCCATATAGTACACGACTAGCCCCATCAATAAAGTCCAAGCAACGACGAGCTTGCGCTTCCAACATGTATTGGAAATCAATCAGGACACATTCGTGCTTGATAAGCAGGTCGACGATCTCTTGAGCATCCTCGTACTTACGCGGAAACTTGAGAGCGATGGTCGTTCCGGCTGAGCTAGTTGGGATTGAAACATCTGCTGGACGACTTGGTCTTACATTATTTTCTTGACTAGCACGATTTTGGCTAACCACTTGTGGACGTTGCTGAGGAGCTTGTGGCCTTTGTGGCCGATTTTGTTCTTGTGTCATTTCTTGTTTTTGTCTTTGTGGACGTTGAGTCTGTGATGATTGTTGGGGTTGTCGCACAGGTCTTGGGCCTTGGACTTGTGGCTCAGATGCCTGGGTTTCTTCTACTTCATTTGCATCATCCGTATCAAAGTAGGAAACGATTTTCTCAAATCTGTCTTTTAAAGCCATGATTCTCTCCTATTCCTTAAAGAATGATGTTCCGATTCGAACAAAGGTCGAGCCATTTGAGATGGCAATTGGAAAGTCCCTGCTCATCCCCATGCTTAAATCATCGAAAGGCATATTCTTTATGTTTCTCTCTTTGAGACGCTGTCTCAATTCATTTGTTTGTTTAAAAATTTCGTCCAATTCACGGTCATCAGCAGTAATGGGTGCCATGGTCATCAAGCCGACTATTTCAAGTTTGTCCAAAGAAGCCAGCTCTTCCAGAGCACTACCAACTTGCTCTGGACTAAAACCATGCTTACTTTCCTCACCGGAAACATTCACTTGAAGAAAGCATTTGATGGTATGATCAGCTCGCTTTTGAATTTCAGCAGCAAGCTTGACAGAATCTAAGGCATGGAAATAATCAACATAATTGATAACATCCTTGACCTTACGTCTCTGAAGGGTGCCAATCAAATGCCAAGTTAAATCCTTGTCTTTAAGAGTCTGATACTTATCTAGGAATTTGTCCACTCGATTTTCACCGATGTCTTTAACACCTAAATTCACCAATTGCTCGGCCACATGGCTGTCGACATACTTGGTGACAGCCACAATTGAAATATCGGATGCTGGACGGCCGGCCTTGGCAGCAGCTTGCGCCACTTGCTCATAGACGAAACTTTTATTCTTCTTTAAATCCATCATTACCGATTTTTGAAGAATGGTGGTGTTTCCAGTTCGTCGTCACCAGTATCGGCGTCAGACGCTGAGAAAGAAGAAACATCTAATTGACTATCCAGTTGATTTTCTGTTGGACGGCTAATGTTGTCACGACGAAGATCCCAATCTCCAAAGGCAGAGCTTTGTTGAACTGGCTGTGATTGACGTGGGGTTGCCTGTGGCATTTCACGATGTTCAGCCATATCAAATTCAAAATTATTTGGACGACGTTCGAAACTACCATTGTTAGGAGCTGCTTGTTCTTTAGCAGGACCAGCTTGTTTGAAGGTTCTTGGCTGTGAAGATACCCCTGAAACCCGCTCAAATTTTTCCGGACGGACACCGGTAGCGACAACAGTCACACGGATTTCGTCTTTCATGCTTTCATCGATAGCTGTACCCAACCAAATGTTAACGCCTTGACCAGCTGCTTGACTGACAATTTCTGAAGCTTCTTCGGCTTCGGTCAGAGTCATATCAAGGCCACCAGTAACGTTGACGATGACATCTTCGGCACCATCAATAGTTGTCTCCAAAAGTGGTGAGTAGATTGCCTTACGAGCAGCTTCAATAATGCGTTCTTCACCAGAACCGATACCAATACCCATCAGGGCGTTACCCTTGTTGGCCATAACGGTCTTAACGTCGGCAAAGTCGAGGTTAATCAGACCAGGACTGGTAATCAAGTCGGTAATCCCTTGAACCCCTTGGCGAAGGACATTATCAGCTTCGCTGAGAGCTTCCAGAAGCGGAGTCTTCTTGTCAACAATTTCCAGAAGGTTATTGTTAGAGATAATCAAGAGAGTATCCACTTGTTCGCGAAGTTCATTGATTCCTTCGACAGCAAAGGTCCCCCGTTTATTTCCTTCAAATCCAAATGGACGAGTGACAACCGCTACTGTAAGGGCACCGAGTCCCTTAGCAATGCGAGCGATAACTGGGGCAGCCCCTGTCCCAGAACCACCGCCCATACCAGCGGTAATGAAGACCATGTCAGCTCCTTGAAGAGCCTCATTCAAAGTTTCTTCACTTTCTTCGGCAGCCTTACGACCAACTTCTGGTTGACCTCCGGCACCAAGTCCGCGAGTCAATTTAGGACCGAGTTGGATAACTGTCTCAGCTTTTGATGAACTCAAGGCTTGGATATCAGTATTTGCAGCGATAAACTCTACCCCTGCAACGCCTTCTTCAATCATGCGGTTGATGGCGTTACCTCCGCCACCACCGACACCGATAACTTTAATGACTGCACCTTGAACAGATGCAGCATCGAATGAAAATGCCATTTTGTTTCCTCACTTCAAATTAATCAAACATACTTCCAAAAATACCACGGACACGATCAGTCATTTTGGTCTTTGGCTTGCTTTCCTGCTGGTTAGCACCATCCTGAACCGGTTCTGGAACAGAGAAGTTATTAGCAGGTGTCTGTGGCTGTTGTGGTGCCACTTGTGGCGCAGCCGGTTGAGCTGGCTGGGGAGCAACCTGAGGGGTTACAGGCACAACAGGTTTCCGGCGAAGCATTTCTTCACCGAGAACAGCACCTTGGGCAATGATATCAACCTCACTCATAATACCGACGTACTCAACGAGACTGATAACATTAGCGAACATTGGGTTGCGGATACCAACTTGGTTTGGAATATAAAGTTTGACTTGAGTGCCAAAAATTTCTTGAGCCAGTTCCACAACGCCTGGAAGCATGGCTGCTCCACCGACCAGGACAATTCCACCTGGCAGGTCAAGCAGGCGACCACGTTCCAAATCTTGTTTAACGCGGTCAAAAATATGACGAACCCGAGCTGTGATAATTTCAGACAGGTAACGTTCAGAAATGTCTACAGGCTCATCACTGCCGACGCATTCGACTTGAGCTGTTTCCTTATCGCTGGCTTCAGCTAGATTAGCAGTCCCAAAGTTAAACTTGAGGGCTTCAGCGGTTTGGATTGAAGTTTGCAAGACCTTGGAAATATCCTTAGTGACAAATTCGCCACCTTCTGGGTAGATGTTAGTATATTGCAATTCCTGCGCTCGCATCGAGGCAACAGTTGTTTGGCCACCACCCATATCAATAACAGTGGCACCAAATTCCCGTTCGCCTTCATTGAGAACAGACTTAGCCAAGGAAAGCGGCGTAATAATAATGGTCTCAACTTGAATACCTGCTCGCTCAACAGTCGTCCGAAGGTTGTGCAGAATCGTACTTGGACCTGTGTAAATCAAACCACGCATTTCCAAGCGAACCCCCATCATACCGCGTGGATCGCGAATACCTTGGAAACCATCAACGATGAATTCCTCAGGCACTAGGGAAATCACTTCTCTCTCTGGTGTAATGCTTTTGGTAAGGGCTGACTGAACGACGCGCTCAATGTCTTCATCCTTGATTTCTTTTGATTCTGTGATAACAGGAATCATGCCTTGAGTCGGTTCAATTTGCAAAAGGTTTGCTGGTAAGCCGACATTGACTTTATCAATGCTGATACCCGCTTTTTCTTCTGCTTGGTCAACACCGTCCTTGATGGCATTGGCGGCTGCCTCGATATCAACAATAATTCCGTCTTTTACACCTGAACTAGGTACATTGCTCACACCGATGACGTTCATCTGTCCATCAACCCATTCGGCAACCAATACTTTAATCGAGCTTGTTCCTATATCCAAACCTGTAAAAAAGCCATTTCTAGCCATTCACTCGACCTCTCTTACTTTTCGATCTATTTCTTATCCAATGACCCTCCCGCTTTCGGGCAGAGTTATTCAGAAGGTATTATACCACAAAAAAACGGAAAGTGTGCTTATTTTCAATTTTTTGTCATATATTCTTAATGCATTTAGTAGGCCAATACTACAATAAAAAAGCGAGACGAAAGTTTGTTTTCAGGAATTATCCAATCCCTGTTTTCAAACTTGTCATCGCTTTTTAATTATAATGTTTCCAAAAAGTCAATTAAAACTTGAGCTGACTGCCGGCCAGCCTGGATAATAAATTCATCAAAAGTGACATTGGCATCGTGAGCTGCGGTATCGCTCATAGCCCTGATGACAATGAAAGGAAGTCCAGCTGCATGAGCTGCTTGAGCAATGGCTGCCCCTTCCATTTCAACGGCTAGGGTCTCTGGAAAATGAGCCTTAATACAGTCAATCTTATCCTGACCAGCAATAAAGCTATCGCTGGTAGTAATTAAGCCCACCTTACTTGGACGATGTTCCTTGTTAAAAACCTCCTTGAAGACCTCAAGAAAATGAGAATCGCTCTTGAAATAGAGAGGATGCATGGACATTTGACCATAGTCATAGCCAAAGGCTGTCAAATCTACGTCGTGGTAGGCCAGACGGTCTGCTAGGACGACATCACCAATATTAAGTTCCGGAGCCACTGCACCAGCCGAACCTGTGTTGATAACCGCTTGAATACCGAAGTGATCTGCCAGAACGGCAACGGACATGGCTGACATGACCTTTCCCACACCCGATTGGACCAGAACCAAGTCATGCTGTCCCAGTCGTCCTGAATAATAGGTCTTGCCTAGAACCACTTCTTCTTTTTTGTCAGTTAGCTGCTCTACCAAGAGACTCAGTTCCTGCTCCATGGCAGCAATAATTCCAATTTTCATGATACTTCCCTTTTGATTTCAGTCTTCCAAAAAAATTAGGGCAAGTGTGGGACAGACAGTCATGAGGAGTTCCTCCTCACCCACAAAAATGCCTAAACTTGGAAGATTAGGTATAAAAGTCCTAGCCTCGTTATTTTTTCAACATCAGACACATTGACGTGGTAGAAGACTTGAGGCCCTTGCCTACTTCTGCTTATTCTTCTTGGAAAAGCATTTTTTCTAAACCTTTTATCTTATAGTTTAAAGATGGCATAAATTAAGATAGCCAAAAGAATCAGGACAACAATCAAAATCTTATTTAATTTGGACTGAAAGGCCCCTCGCTTGGCATTCTCAATCCGACGACTCTTGTAGGTGTATTGGGAGTCCTCCTCCCAATCGTCATCCTCATAGCTGTCATAATCCTGGTAGTCATTGTCCAAATCGGTATAAATTTGGGTTTCCTGACCATCCAAATAGTCGCCTTCCAATTCTTCACCTCGGTTAGCTCTAGCAATCATATCATCAGTTAATAGTGGTTTTCCCATAAGTGACTCCTCCTATTTAATGATTCTTCTCAGTTAAGGCATAGTACTGTAAGGCAATGATGGTCTTAGCATCTCGGATTTTACCGGACTTGACCAAGTCCATACATTCCTCATAGGTTAGTTCAAGAAGTTCCAGAAATTCGTCCTCATCCTGCGGTCGGGGATCAGGAACCTTTTGCAAATCCTTGGCTAGATAGAGTTTGATATGCTCATTACTAAAACCGACGGACGAATAAAATTCATAGAGGAGGTCTAATTCACCCGCATAACCTGTTTCCTCCTCCAACTCTCTAGCTGCGGCTTCTTTTTCGTGGCCAGCTTCCCCCAACTCTAGCTTACCAGCTGGAATTTCGTAGGAAAGAGCCTCAATAGCCTTACGGTACTGCTTGACTAAAATAATCTTATCATCAGGCGTGACGGCTAGGACAGCAACGGCACCGTGATGAAAAACGAGTTCTCGATAGGAGGTTTTGCCGTTAGGTAATTGGACCTTGTCCTTGGCTACCGTCATTATCTGACCTTCAAAGATGGTCTGCCTTTCTAGCGTTTTTTCTTCGAATTCCATAGGACCTTCTTTCTATCAGCAGCTTCTACTGCTGGGAGGGATGATGAGGCAACCTGGTAGCATAGCCCTCTTTATTGATTTGCCGACCACGTGCAATAGCAATACCGTCAGCTGGAACATCCTTAGAGATGACAGAACCGGCTGCTGATAGGGCATTGTCGCCAATTTCAATCGGCGAAATCAGGGTTGAATTGCTACCAATGAAGACATGATTGCCAATCTTGCTGGTATATTTATGCTTACCATCATAGTTGGCAATAATGGTACCTGCACCAAAATTGACCTCTTGACCAACCTGGGCATTGCCAATATAGGTCAGATGTCCCGCCTTGGTATTTTTATCCAGAGTTGATGACTTGACCTCAACGAAGTTACCAACATGGACTCCTTCTTTTAAGGTAGAGTCCGGACGCAGGTGGGCATAAGGACCGACCGTCACGCCAGTTTCGACTACAGAATTTTCAAGCATGGAATTGGTGATAACAGCATTTTGACTAATAGATGAGTCAAGGATATAGCTACCATTGGTTAGATAGGCCCCGCTGGCAATCTTGGTCTGACCCTTGAGGGTGACATTAGCTTCAATGGTTACATCTGGTTCAATGGTCACATCCACGTCAATATAAGTACTGTCTGGATTTTGGAAACTTACGCCATTGACCATATGCCGATTGTTGATGCGGCGACGCATAATGCTTTCTGCCTTTGCCAAGGCTAAGCGGTCATTGACACCCAGGCTTTCATCGAAATCTCTCAGGGTAAAGGCCCCAACTTTTTCACCCGCTTGACGGAAAACAGAAATCACATCGGTCAGATAGTATTCCCCCTGAGCGTTATTGGTATTGATGCTTTTGAGGGCTTGGAAGAGGCGCTTGTTATCAAAGACATAGGTCCCAGTATTGATTTCCTTGACCTCTTGTTCAAACTTGGTTGCATCTTTTTGTTCAACAATCTTGGTCACTTCAGCATTTTGATTGCGAATAATTCGACCGTAGCCAAAGGGATTTTCAGCTGTTGCCGTCAGGATGGTCGCAACATTTTTGTGGTTGATATGAAAATCAATCAATTCCTGTAAACTTTGGCCCGTAATCAAGGGGGTATCCCCAGCGATAACCAGGGTTTGCCCTTCCAGTCCAGCTAGTTGCTCCTCAGCCATCATGACAGCGTGGCCCGTTCCCAGCTGCTCTGTTTGCAGGACAAACTCCGATTGGTCAGCTAGGATTTCTCTGACCAATTCTGCCTTGTGGCCAATAACCGTCACATTTTTAGCGGGTTGGATTGCAGAAACACTGCGGAAAACATGTTCCAGCATGGTAATACCAGAAACCTTGTGAAGCACCTTGGGCAGGTCAGACTTCATCCGAGTCCCTTTACCTGCTGCCAGAATAATCGCATAATTTGCCATAGTTTTTTCCTTTCAAGGTCGACCAAACAAGGGTCAAGCGCTTTCGTTAATCTCAGTTTTTTCCCTATTAGAATACCATATTTTGGTCAGTTTTCCCAGTTGAGGTATAGGACATAAGATAAGCCTAGATTGAAAATCTAAATTTATCAGATTTTTAGCGTTTTTATGACAATCAATTATCAAAAAAAGACAAATCCCTAAATTGCTCATTATTAAGGCCTTATTTAAGAAAAAGGCTTTAAAATCTTCCCTCATGCTAAGCAACTTAAAATAATTTGGAAGAAAGGAAAAAAACTATGACTGAAAAGATGATTCAAAAAAACTTCAAGCGAACCGAGTTAAAGTATGTCATTGACCATGATACCTATCAAAAATTGAGCGAGGCCTTCAAAGATCACCTAGTGGCAGATGAGTTTGCACAATCAACCATCACCAATATCTACTTTGACACCTCTGATTTCCAGATGATTCAAAACGCTATTGCTAAAAAAGGAGGCAGGGAAAAGGTCAGAATGCGAACCTACCAAGCCAACCCCGACCTCTCAAGTCAAGCTTTCCTCGAAATTAAGAAGAAAATTAACGATATTGGCTATAAATTCAGAACTACGGCTAAAGCTAGTGAGATTCTTGAAGCTGTTGAGACCACTAAAACCGTTGAACACTTTGGCGACCCCAAGCTGGCTGACGAACTCAATCGGCTCCATCAAATTTACAAGCAACTGCAGCCCATGATGTACATCTATTACGATCGGCGTTCCTTCAAAGGGAAAGAAAATCCCAATTTACGGATTACTCTTGATCAGAATCTCATCTATCGACCTACTAATGTCAACTATCAGGCTGGAAAAACAGGCTACCCACTTTTAGAGCCAGACCACTACATTATGGAGATAAAACTGGTCGGCGAAGCTCCTAGCTGGCTGACAGCTATCCTCGATGAATTCGGTATTGAGGAAGACTCCTTCTCCAAGTATGCTCAATCTTATCTGGCTAGCCAGCAAATAAAAACAGGAGGCGGCGGACATGTCTGAGCTATTTCAATCTGTTTTCCCCAAAAACCCCAATCACTTGACTTTAATGATTGTTGTTGTGACTTTGGGAGTTAGCCTAATCCTAGGACTAATTTCCTCCTTGGCCTACCAATACAGGACCATCTACACTAAGCAGTTTGTTGTCAGTCTAGCTGTTTTGCCAACCTTGATTGCTATTATTATTTTCTTGGTCAATGGGCGTCTAGGTGCCAGTGTAGCAGTTGCAGGAACCTTCAGTCTGATCCGATTTCGGTCAGCTCAGGGAGGCTCAAAGGAACTAATCGCTATTTTTACTGCTACAGCCATTGGTATTGCCGTAGGAATGGGCTATTTAACCTTTGCTACCTGTTTCACCCTGCTTCTCTCTCTTATCAGTATCGGTTTTGAATGGTCAAAATTTGGTCAACACACTAGAACCCGTCGACAACTGGTCATAAAGACTCCTACTTTTTCAGACTATGATGAACAAATCATCCCTATTCTCAATCGCTATTGTAGTCAAGTTGATTTGCAAACAATTTCTAATAATAAGAAGGGACAGATTAACTTAACTTATCAAATTGATCTTGCAACCGTGGAGCAGGAACGAAAATTGGTTGAAGAAATTATGGCCCTACAAACACCCATCGAGGTCAAAATCTCACACGCACCAAGCAAACCCAAGGTACTCTAAAAGGCCCGCCAATTGGCAGGCTCTTTTATTTGCAAACAGATAAAATCCCAGAGCTAAGGTAATGAAGCGATCGCCTGATCTAGAACTGACATGACAGCTTGGCTGTGATCCAAAGCCTGCCGACTGCTGACAAAATCTTTTTCAGCAACAATCCTTTCAAAGGCAACAAATTCATCATACATCCGATGATGAAGATTGGTCTGACTGATATCTACGGACTCTTGACCATTGAGAGTCAGTTGAATTTTCGGCAGACTATTAGTTGGTCCCAGAATAGTCAGCGACCCTTTGTCGCCTTGGATGGTGGAACGGATTTCAGCAGAACAATCCTTAGCTCCAATACTGATCGCTTTGAAACTACCATAATCTAAGGCTAGAATGCCCGAGGTATCAACCCCTCTTTCAACATTGGCTAAATAAGCCACCTTATTTGGTTGGCCGAAGAGACCGACCAAGAGATGGATGTTGTAGATATTAAGGTCACGCAGGGCACCGCCACCCATAGCAGGGTTGAAGGCAGGGGCAATCTCGCCTTTTTTAAAGGCATCATAACGCGATGAATACTGGGAATAGTTGACAGTAACAATTTTAGGCTGGCCAATTTTAGCCAGATTTTCCTTTAAAGCTTGGAAATTTGCTAAATATTGATTGGTGATAGCTTCCAGTAGAATAAGCTCCCGCTTGTCAGCCTCCTGACGTAAGTTGGCCAGTTCCTCAGCTTCCATAGTAAAAGGCTTTTCACAGATGACATGTTTGCCAGCTTCAAGGGCTTTTTTAGCATAGTCATAGTGAGTGTGATTGGGTGTACCAATATAGACCGTATCAACAGCATCGTTGGCTAAGATCTCTGAAAAATCACTGGTGGCCTGTTTCAAGCCATAGTCCTTAGCTAGGGCTTGGGCCTTATCTAAGGAACGAGGCGTTGACATAATGGCCACCAAATCAATACCATTAATAGTTTGCAAAACGGGCAGGACTTCTTTAACAATCATTCCAGTCCCTAAAAGTGCTAAGTGCATAAGTTTCTCCTTACTTTAAATACCTACTAAGCTCATCCTGGTTATCAGCTAAGAGCTGACTGGTATAAACTTTTTCATCTTGAGAATTTTTAACCTTTTGCCAAAGCAGGGCTGCAACCTTCATGGGCTCACTATAATCTTGCGACAGGGGGTCCTGACGAAAATCTTTGACGAAACGGTTCCACTGGTAGGATTTTTCTTCTGGAGTCTCCTGTGAAACTAGGTCGGGATTTTCTAGTACTGCGATCAGATCAGCAACAGTAGCTTCCTTATCTTCTAGTCGCTCAACTTCTCTCAACTTGATAGCCATGGCCTTTTTGAAGGTGAATTTTTCTTGACCATAGTAGCTGGCAAAGAATTGACGAGCCTCCTTATCCAACTTAAAACCGCTATCCAAGAGTTTGGTTTCAGGGCTAATCTGATCAGCCTTCAAGCCCTCTGCAGGCTTGGTTCGTCTCAGTCGCTTTATCTGATTAGCCGGCTTCCCTTGTAAAAATTGCTGGATGTAGGCAGTCAACTCAGCCTTGGTCCCATAGCTGGGCAAACTGTAGTTGCGACAAATACTTTCCAATTCTGTCTTATACCAGTAGTAGGACAGAAATTCCTCAGAACTCAAGTTTGGATTAAAGTCTGGTCTTTGGGTCATAGGGTATCACCTCCAATTACTAGCTTTATTATAGCAAAAAGGGAGCCAAACAGATTACTTTGATGCCAGTGCAGTCAGCATAATCTGTTTGGTTCTCTTGCCTTTTTCTTGATTAAAGTCTTACACAATGCCGAGTTTATCCTTATATTTCTTGGCATATTTTTCGTAGTCTGGTTTTTCTGATTTGCTCAGAAAGAGAGCAATCCTTCCCTTCAAGGGCTTATCCCCATCTGTCTTGATTAAGGCAGCAGTTTTTTTATCCTTTTCTAGAAAAGCAACTGTATAGTCATCTCCGTCAATCTTAACCAAAAGATACCTCACACTGTTTTCAAATCCTTTACCAGTCACCTTATAGCCTTGCTTATCGCCATCCATGGTAAAAGATTTATCAGAAAAATTGATGGTCGCATTTTGCCCTGTTGCATCCTGAACATACCACTTGCCTTGTAAATCCGCCTTTTTAAGGCCGCAAGCTGCTAAGACTAGCAAGGCCAATCCCAGACTAATCACTAATAATAATGTGCGATTTTTCATAATAAACTCCCTTCAAGTGAACATTCGAATTAACATCTCTATTATAACATGCCTTAAAGAAAAGTTAAAACTATTTTTTACTTCATCGCTTCATCAGACAAAAAACTCTAAGCAAAATGATAATTTGATTAGAGTCTTCTATCTTAACCAATGATAGAGCCGTTTGGTACGGATTTATCAACTGTCAGAAGGGTTAAGTTACCTTCAGATTCAGCCGAAAGAATCATGCCTTGGCTGACATATTTTTTCATCATCTTGCGAGGCTTGAGATTGGCAACGATTTGCAATTTCTTACCAATAAGCTCTTGTTCATTCGGGTAGAACTTAGCAATACCAGAGAGAATCTGACGGTCCTCGCCGTCTCCAGCATCCAGGCGGAAACGCAGCAATTTATCTGAACCTTCGACCCTTTCAACCTCCTTGACCTCAGCTACACGGATTTCTACCTTGTCGAAATCATCGAATTTGATTTGGTTCTTGCTGGATTTGAGCTCAACCTCGTCAGGATTCCATTCCTTGGTAGCCTGTGGTTGATTAGAGGTCATCTGTTCTTTAATGTAGGCAATCTCTTGGTCCATGTCTAAACGAGGGAAGATTGGAGTTCCCTTAGCAACAACCGTCAAGCCTACTGGCAGACTTGCTAGGCTGAGATTTTCTAAATCAAACTGATCTCCCATGCCCAATTGTTCCATGATGGCATTAGAGGTTGTCATCATGAAGGGTTGAATCAGGTGGGCAACGACCCGTAGGCTGGATGCTAGATGAGCCATGACTGCTGCCAATTGTTCACGGTCAGCATCATCTTTTGCCAATACCCAAGGGGCCGTTTCATCGATGTACTTGTTGGTGCGGGCAATAATGTTCCAGACTGCTTCTAAAGCTTTAGGGAAATCAACCGCAGCCATTTGTTTATGATAAGCTGCCAGATTATCAGCGACGACACTTGCAAGGTCAGCATCGAATTCCGTCACGTTCTCTTGGTAGGTTGGGACCTGACCATAGAAGTATTTGTTAATCATGGCGACAGTCCGATTGAGGAGGTTGCCTAGGTCATTGGCCAATTCATAGTTAATCCGACCAACATAGTCTTCTGGCGTGAAAGTACCATCCGAACCGACTGGGAGTGAGCGCATCAGGTAGTAGCGAAGCGGATCCAGACCGAAGCGTTCCACCAGCATTTCTGGATAAACGACATTACCCTTGGACTTGGACATCTTACCATCCTGCATGACAAACCAACCGTGGGCAACTAGGCGGGTTGGTAGAGGCAAATCAAGTGCCATCAGCATAATTGGCCAGTAGATAGAATGGAAACGCAGGATGTCCTTACCAATCATATGGATAACTTCATGGTCTGCATCGTTATGCCAAAACTTATCAAAATTAGTATGGTCAGCCTGACCATAGCCTAGGGCCGTAATATAGTTCATCAAAGCATCAATCCAAACATAGATAACATGTTTTGGATTCGATGGCACCTTAATTCCCCAGGTATAAGTTGTACGAGAAACGGCCAAGTCTTCTAGCCCAGGTTCGATAAAGTTCTTGAGCATTTCATTCATCCGACCATCTGGTTGGATGAATTCTGGGTGATCTTTATAGTAGGCAATTAATCGGTCTGCATACTTACTCATGCGGAAGAAATAGGATTCTTCTGAAACCTTTTCAACCTCGTGGCCCGATGGAGCAATCCCGCCAATCATCTTACCTTCTTCATCGCGGTAGACTTCTGCCAGCTGACTTTCGGTAAAGAATTCTTCATCAGAAACGGAATACCAACCGGTATATTCACCCAGGTAAATATCACCTTGAGCTAAGAGCTGCTCAAAGATTTGTGCGACAGTCTTTTCATGGAAGGCATCGGTTGTGCGGATAAACTGGTCATAGGAAATATCCAGTAATTGCCAGAGTTCCTTAACGTCTTTGGCCATACCATCAACATATTCTTGAGGGGTGATACCGGCCTCTTCAGCCTTTTGTTGAATTTTTTGGCCATGTTCATCAAGACCGGTCAAATAGCGAACATCATAACCCATCATCCGTTTGTAGCGGGCCAAAACATCACAGGCAATGGTCGTGTAAGCTGAACCAATATGTAACTTACCAGATGGGTAATAAATTGGGGTGGTCACGTAAAATGTTTTATTAGGCATTCTTCTCGTCTTCCTTTATATCAACTAGTTAATTGATGCTCCCTTCTTTTTTGAAGGGCTGGCACCAATCCTTTTATTTGCTTTTTTGACATCCCCAATCGAAATACGGCTGGGGTGGTAAATAGCTGAAACCCGCAGTTTCACAACAGCTAATTATACCATAAAATTAGGGATGAAAAAAGACGAGAAAATCCTCGTCTTCTGGTTCTTCTCATCTTAAAAATGTCTGATGAATTCAAGCTTTCATAGTGAACTGACTAAACTTAAACGAGAACATCTCCTACCCTAGTTTATACATTATCAGTTAATATGATAGTTTTTTTCAAATTTGGCCTTTTGTTTTTTGAAATCTGACCTGAGGCTTTCCGCCTTGGCATCAGATAAGTGGTGGTAGACAGCCTCAGAAATCTTCCGGCCTGACTTATCTTGCGTGACGATTGTCAGCTTATCACCATCTACACTGTAAGAGCGGCTATAGTTATAGCCTTCTGCAATACTTGCGATGTACTTCTTTGTTTCTTGAGCATTTAGATATGAATAGTAACCCTTAAGCTCTGATTTAATCAGTTTGGTAACCTTATCCTTGTACTCTCGATTTGAAACTCTAAAGTCAATCGTTTTATCCCATTGATTGACTTGGTAGATGTCATTTAAATAACTTCCAAGTGGAAGATAGGGTTGATTTCTGGCTTCTGTTGAGAATGAGTACGAATCTTCTTCAAACCGCTTCTGCTTACTAACAATGACAAAGTCTTGATAATGGAACTTCTTATCCTTATATTGGTTAAGGACATTCACCCATTTATCCTCATCCTGGTCGTAATAATGCCACTCAGTTAATTGCCAAGTTCCTTCTATATTTCCATCATTATTACGCCAAAAGGCATAGCCGCCTGCTCCTGCGAAAGCCAAAAAGAGGAGGGCCACCAAAGCAAAGAGAACTCTTGGCCACTTGGACTTCTTCTTTTGCGTGGTCTGACTTGTAGATTGACTGCCCCCAGCCATAACTTCTGGTCTCGACTGACTTGGGATCGCTTGAGTCTGATTAGAATTTTCAACAACCTGTCTATCCTGAGGTGCTTGATGAACACCGCCAAAACTGACTCGCTGAACAGCCTTGCCTGCCTGGCTAGTTGATTGAGCCCGAGTCTGACTGGCCTGTTCAGAAGGACTTTCACTTGCAACCGTATTCGGTTTCGGACGTTCCAAATCAGATGGCTGAGGTGGTGTCAGCTTCCTGCCAAATTTATCTCGTTCGGGTGCCGGACGTGAAAAGACCGGCCTCTCCTTATCTGCCTCAGCCTGATTGTTAACTTCCGGCCTGACAGATTTTTCCCGAGAAGGACTAGGGATAACTCCCGCTTTAGCAGCTGCCACCAACTCATCGGCCGTTGGCTTTCGGCCATTAACCGATTCAAACAACTCTATCCATTCTTGTTGATTCATGTTTATAATCCTTATTTCCTTTAATCAATTTCATTATATCTTAGTGATCTTTTTCATTATATCATAGATAGGCAAAAGCTTCGTGAAAATCTTAAGATATTCTAATAAATTTTCCCTTTTCACCCTCCTCTTCCATCTAAACTAGGGTTAAAGGCAGAACTGGAGGAATCAGTAGTCTTCTGGCTACGAAAAAGAAAATCCTCCCTGTTTTTCAGCTTCACAGGAAGGATTAGATGGTTGTAGAAAGGAAATGAACGCTATAAATACTTTCTCTCCGTGGTCCAAGTCATCTCTCGGCAAAATGGGTGCGAATAATGGGTGCGACTTCATCTCCAAAAAGACGGATGATTCTGAGGGTATCTTCATGAGGCATAGAGCCAACTGGAATATGTAGCATGAAACGATCCAACTGCAGAGTCTCAATAATTTTAATCATTTTCTTAGCAACTTCTTCTGGATTGCCAACAAACATGGCACCATCAGGACCGACAGCCTCCAGATATTGGGACTTGGTCATTTCTTGCCAATGCGGGCGGTCCTTTGCGATATTGTCCACTGTCTGCTTAGTAGCATAAAAGTAGTTCTCAATAGCTGACTGACTATCCTCCTCAATCCAGCCCCAAGAGTGGGCCGCCACTTTAAGATTTTCAGGATTATGGCCATACCGGCTGCCGATTTCTTTATAAACCTGAACGAGTTGGCTAAAGGCTTTGGGATCCCCGCCAATGGTCGCATAGACAATGGGCAAACCTAGCTGGGCAACCTTAACTGTCGAGTCAAGGTTCCCACCTGTAGCCACCCAGATTGGCAGCTCTTTTTGGACCGAGCGAGGATAGACCGAACGATTATCTACCGTCTGAGTGAATTTTCCTGACCAAGTCAGTTTGGGATATTTTCTAACTTTTAACAACATGGCCAACTTTTCATCAAAGAGTTGGTCATAGTCCTTCAAATCATAACCAAAAAGGGGAAAGGATTCCGTAAAGGAACCTCGTCCTGCCATAATCTCAGCTCGACCATTAGATAGGGCATCAAGGCTTGCATACTGCTCGTAAACTCTGATTGGGTCAAGTGAGGACAAAATGCTGACTGCACTGGTCAAGCGGATATGTTTAGTATTAAGGGCGGCGGCTGCTAGAACCATTTCGGGGGCTGAGACTGCGAAATCCTCCCGATGGTGCTCGCCAATTCCAAAAATATCCAAGCCGACCTGGTCAACTAGCTCAATTTCCTTGACTAGGTTACGAATGCGTTGGGCATGTGAAAGAGTTTGGACGGTTTTCTCAATTGGAGTTGTTTCTCCAAAACTGGTAATTCCTAATTCTATCATTTATTTTCCGCCATCAAATTTGATAATGAGCATATTATCACTAGTTAGTGCTATACTCGAGCAGTTTAACTCACAATAAATTTCTCCTGACTCTTATTGCTTCTCCATAAGACTGGTGACATGCCAATTTGACAAAAGTTCAGAGACTTACTCCAAAACTGACCCTAGACCTTATTTATAGTATAATAGAAATGAAATCCAATGATTGGAGATTATTATGGCTATTCAATATAAGAAAAACGATGAACTTGAAAAGATGCTAGAAGGATTCGCCAGTTTTCCTGATTTCGACGGGGGCGATGATCCTAAACCTAAGAAAGATAAAAAAGAAGCTGAGAAGAAATAAGTGCCATGGCTATTTCTCAGAACTTGCCAAGCAGTGTCCTCCAATGGATGGCCATCTTTTTGTCAATCATCATTGAGGCACTGCCTTTTGTCCTTCTGGGCTCGATTGTATCAGGCTTCATTGAGGTTTACTTGACCCCAGAAAGGGTCCATAAATACCTGCCCAAACAGAAATTTTTACGAATTTTATTTGGGAGTCTGGTCGGTTTTATCTTTCCATCCTGTGAATGTGGGATTGTCCCCATCATCACCCGCTTTTTGGAAAAGAAGGTCCCCAGCTACACGGCAGTCCCTTTTTTGACAACGGCTCCCATCATCAATCCCATTGTCCTCTTTGCCACCTATTCGGCCTTTGGGAACTCCTTTTATCTGATGACGCTGCGCCTAATTGGAGCCCTCCTTGTTGCCATCTGCTTGGGAATTTTACTGGGCTTTTTTGTCAATGACAATATTCTCAAAGACAATTATGTCGTCCACGAGCAGGAGGATTTCAGTCAGCTTTCTTGGGGAAAGAAGCTCTTTCACGCTCTAGCTCACGCTATTGATGAGTTTTTCGATACGGGACGCTATCTGATTTTTGGAAGTCTAGTGGCTTCCGCTATGCAGATTTATATTCCTACACATATTTTGCGGACTCTGGGCAAAACGCCCCTTTTAGCTATCTTGGTGCTCATGTTAATGGCCTTCATTCTCTCACTTTGTAGTGAAGCTGATGCCTTTATTGGAGCCAGCCTTTTATCGACCTTTGGTGTTGGTCCTGTGATGGCCTTTCTCTTGATTGGCCCTATGGTTGATATTAAGAATTTAATGATGATGCTTAAGTCCTTTAAACTCCGATTTATTGGACAGTTTATTGGAGTGGCTAGTTCGGTCATCATCGTCTACTGTCTGTTTGTGGGGGTACTATAAATGATTCGATTTCTAATTTTAGCTGGCTATTTTGAGCTGACTATGTACCTACAACTATCAGGTAAGCTCAACCAATACATCAACATTCATTATTCTTACCTAGCCTATATTTCTATGGTGCTCTCTTTTATCTTGGCTATCATCCAGCTGATAATCTGGATGAAGAAGATGAAAATGCACAGTCATCTCAGGGGAATCTGGGCCAAACTGTCCAGTCCTTTGATTCTTGTGCTCCCTGTCATGGTTGGCCTACTGGTTCCAACCGTGGCCCTAAATTCAACAACGGTTTCTGCCAAGGGCTATAGCTTTCCTTTGGCTGCTGGTTCGTCAGGGGGGACTAGTGCTGACGGAACCACCGTTCAGTATCTCAAACCTGACACTTCTGCCTACTTCACTTCTTCTGCTTACAAGGCAGAAATGCAAAAGGAAATCAAGCCCTATTTGCGTAAGGATAAAATTGAGATTACCACGGAGAATTATATGGAGGTCATGGAACTCATTTACCTTTATCCAGACCGCTTTGTTGGTAAGACCATCACCTACACGGGTTTTGTTTACAATGACACCAATCAGAAAGACCATCAATTTCTCTTTCGCTTTGGAATTATTCACTGTATTGCAGACTCTGGTGTTTATGGTCTTTCTACAAGAGGCAATAAGCAGCATTATGAAAACAATACCTGGATTCAGGCCACTGGCACCATCCACATTGAATATAACCAGGCCCTTAAACAAAGCCTGCCCGTCTTAGAGATGTCAAAATGTCAACAGGTTACTAAGCCTGACAATCCTTATGTCTATCGCGTCTTCTAAGAGAATTAGTATGACTCTCCAATTTCTAGTATGCAGCTACTAGCTCCTGACATTTCAAGATAAAAAAATATCATTCTAGGACTTTTTACTAGTCAATTTCTAGTATTGAGATATACTGGGGGTAGGTGTAACGTTTATTATGATAAAACTAGATTACTTTTATTCTTTTTCCAATGTAATCATTCTTTCCTAATTTGACCTATAAGAGTGATCTAACATATAAATATTACATCCTAACTACTACTTCTTTAGTTGCCTTGTCCTTGTGATAAGGTAAAAAAAGCCTGTCCTTAGGGACAGGGCTTTTTTTACCAACTAATTTTAGGCTAGCTTATGCAGCCTAAATCTAGGGACTGGTTAAATTATAATATTAAAAGGAAGCTAGGACAAAGAGCCCTAGCCTCCTTATTTTGCTATTTAAAGCAAGCCTTCCAATAAGCCTTGCATAAATTCCTCTGAATGGAATTCACCGATGTCATCAATCTTTTCACCAAAACCAATGAACTTAACGGGAATATCCAATTCCTGGCGAATGGCTAAGACAACACCACCCTTAGCGGTTCCATCAATTTTAGTCAGAACTAGCCCAGTCAGTGGAGTAATCTTTGAAAATTCTTTAGCTTGGCTAAGGGCATTTTGACCAGTTGAAGCATCCAGCGCCAAGAGAGTTTCGTGGGGGGCATCTGGCACAACTCGTTTGACAATTCGGCCAATCTTTTCTAACTCAGCCATGAGGTTCTCTTTATTTTGCAAACGGCCAGCCGTATCAATCATCAAGACATCAACGCCTTCGGCAACTGCCTTTTCCATGCCGTCAAAAACGACACTGGCCGGGTCAGCCTTTTCAGGACCAGTTACTATCGGCACACCAACTCGATTGCCCCACTCAACCAGCTGAGCAACAGCTCCAGCCCGGAAGGTGTCGGCTGCGATTAGCATGACCTTCTTTCCTTGATTCTTATACTTGTAGGCAAGCTTCCCGATTGAAGTCGTCTTACCGACACCATTGACACCAACAAAGAGCATAACAGTCAGGTCATCTTGGAAATTAATTTTTTCATTGAATTGGCCATCTTTTTCATAGATATCAACCAATTTTTCAATGACCACCCGCCGAACATCTTCAGTCTTCTTGGCATTTTCCAGTTTGACCTCATAGCGTAATTCCTCAGTCAGATTGGTAGCCACTTGGACACCGACATCAGAAAGAATCAGCATTTCTTCAAGGTCTTCAAAGAATTCCTCATCGACACGGCGGAAGTTAGCAAAGAAGGCATTAAGACGAGCGCCAAATCCGGTCCGAGTCTTTTTCAAACTGCGATTATACTTCTCTTGCTCGCTTTCTTGGTTTGCTGGGCCTTCCTCATTTTCTGGGACTGCACCCGCTTGAATCTGCTGACTGACATCAGTCGCTGGAGCCTGTTCTTGTGCCGAATCTTCTGGTTCTGCGGCCTCCTGGTCAGCTTTTGAGAAAACTTCTTCGGAGCCAGCAGTATCAGCTGCTTGCTCAAAATCTTTTTGGGGGTTGGCTTCCTCATTAGAGGTCTCCGCTTGCACAATTGGAGCAACTGTGGAGTGTGAATTTTGGCTAGCTGAGGCAGCCTGAGACTGCTCTTCTCCTGAGACTAGGTCAGCCTCTGCCGACTTTACGGCATCAGTCTCTCCTTCAGCTTCAGACTTTTTTGGGCCGTCAATGACCTCCGAAAAAATCTCTTGACTCTTATCTTCTGAACTGGCAACTGTATCTGACAAAATATCATTATCTTCGGCCAAAGATGACTTAAGAGCATTGTAATCGGCCATAAAGTTCTCAGAATCGAGCACATCCTTGACCCAGTTAGGGTCCTTAGTCTCAGAGGCCAGCACCTCAATGGACTCAGAAAGTGATTGGTGCCCACTCATTTCCGAGGTAAATTCTGAACTGACTTGAGATCCTTCAGCTGCTGGCTGAGGCTGAGAGGATTGAAGCTCCTCTTCTTCTACAGCTTCTGAACTTACTAAAATCTGTTCTACTTCTTCTTTTTTCTCCTTCTTCTTACCAAATAGGCGATCGAATAATCCCATATATTTCTCCTTTATCTAATAATTACTCTACTAGTCGTTCATATCTTTACTAACAGGGACTAGCCAGTTATTTTTGCAAAATATAGCGGTCGACAGCTTCTGCCACACCGGAGTTTTCATTAGTCCGACTTGTGACAACTTTAGCTGTTTCTTTGACTAGGGGGACACCATTAGCCATGGCGACACCCAGTCCTGCCCATTTTAACATAGTTAAGTCATTTTCTTCATCACCGACTGCCATGACCTGACTAGCATCGAGGCCTAGATAATCACAGAGTAGCTGTAAGCCTACGGCCTTATGCACGCCCTTAGGCATGATTTCCAAAATAATTTCCCGCGACTTAAAGACCTCGTAGTCTTGACGCAGGCTATCTGGCAATTGGGCAATTCTTTGGTCCAGATAATCTTCTGGACAGACGGTGACAATCTTATTGTAAACAATATCTCTTGGAAGCTGGTCTAAACTAGGAATTTCCACAAAGGTCAAGAGAGGATTGGCCAAATGATAAAGAGATTTCTGACCTCGGCTGGGAATACTGTAGACAATCCCATCTGACAGGACATCAACCGGCAAACCAAGAGGTTCGAGGACACCGTGGATATTTTCAACATCCGCAAATGCCAACTCGTGCTTGGCCAAGATTTGACCAGTATTGCGTTGAACGAGGCCGCCATTAAAGGTGATGCTGTAATCCTCTGGACTGACTAAATCAAGCTCATCTAAGAGATCGCCAATAGCAGCAAGCGGTCTCCCCGTTGTGATGACGACCTTGACACCTTTTGCATAAGCCTCTTTAAGGGCTCGTCGGTTCTCTAGACTGACTTGCTTTTGGCTATTAAAAAGTGTGCCGTCCAAATCTAGGGCCAATAGTTTAATTTCTGTCATTTACTCTACCAGTCCTTCCATATAAGAAATAACTGCCTCATCATTGCAATGACCAATAACCTGATCTGCAATAGCCTTGACCTCTTGTCTCGCATTATCAGTAGCAATAGCTTGGCCAGCAAACTTCAGCATTTGATAGTCATTCATATTATCCCCAAAGGCCAAGACCTGGTCTGGATTGATATCCAATTTTTGGCACATGGCTGCTAATCCTGTTGATTTATCAACATTGGCTAGGACAATATCCAAGGACTGAAAACCAGTTGTCATGGCTGTCGCACCATCCAGATGCTGATTTAGCCAAGCTTCCCGCTCATGAATGGTTTCTTCCTTGAAATTAACAGTAATTTTGAAAATATCATCGTCGATATCTGCCAAATCGGTCACTCTTTGAACATTTTCATAGTAGTCCTTAACGAAATCAATATAGTCAGCAGAAGCGGTTTCCAAGGCATAAGCTCCCTGACAGCCAGATAGCATGTAGCCCGTCAAATCAGGCAGGTCATCCAAGAGTCCCGTCAATTTCAGATAAAAATTTTTCTCCATTTTAGCTTCAAAAAGGACCTGATTATCATGGAGGACAAAGGAACCATTTTCAGCAACAAAGGCAAGGTCATGTTCAAAACCAGAAAAGACCTTCTCTAGGGCAATCATAGCCCGACCACTAGCCACAGTGAACAAGATTCCCTGCTCTTTCAACTTGGGTAAAAGTCGGCTCAGACGATTCTTATCATAGCTGCCATCTTCCTTAAGGAAGGTCCCGTCCATATCTGTTGCAATCAATTTAATATTTGACACGCTATTCTCCCTGTAAATTAAAGAGTGAGTTAAAGCGAGGACTTGACCATGAAGTTGTGGCCCACTCTTCTTTGCTTAAAAATCACTTATAACCATTGTATCAGAATTTCTCGTTTTTTTCTGCCTCTTGGGGATTTCGCAAGAAACTTATCATTATTATCAAAACCTTGTTATCTTCTTGTTACTGAAAATGTTGGCTCTTGCCTTTTATCATTCACCCAGGCTACATCAATTATAAAAGAGGATAAGACAGAGTCCTAACCTCTTTATTTTTCTCCTAGGAATTCTGAGAAAGGAGTCTCACAGTCACTGGAGAATTCCTCTTATGCTCCTAAACCTCTATGATAGTTCCTCTGGATTAGAGGCAATCAGTACTTTTAGTTCTTTTCCATCTGCCATAGCTGCGAAGGCATCACGCCAATGCTCTAAATCATAAACAGCTGTTACCATTTTTTCAGCATTAATGGCTCCCTTGCTTTCCAAGTGAATGACAATATCCCAGTCAAAAGGATTTTGCGAGCGCGAACCAATATAATTAACTTCATGTTGAATAATCGTTCGTTGATCCATAGCATTCAAGTCTTTTGAAAATAGTCCAACTTGTTGCAAAGTTCCACCTTTTTTCAATAATGGTAGAGCAGTATTAACCGCTTGTATGGCTCCTGAACAATCATAGACAATATCTAAACCAACACCATCGGTAACTGTTAAATTAAGCCCCATTCTCTCAACCATTGCTTGTGCTGCGGGGCCAACATTGTCCGATAGCAATCCCAAGACTAGGTTGATACCCAACATTCCAATCCCAACGGTTAAGCCTGAAGTGATGGCTTTCTTCAAAGGTACCCTAAAGACCATTGCTAAGATGAAAATAATAATGGGAAGGACTACACTAGAGCCCATATTTAAAATACTTTGAACGATATTTGTCAATGTCGTCATAACATTCCTCTTTTTTGGATTCTGAAGATTCAATCGAATTCTAACTATCAGACTGAATTTTTTTAACTGTATCCAGAATTTCTTCTTCTGCTTTTGCCTGATTAATACCTGTCAAAAAGGACATTGCCTTAATCGCTGGTATATCATACGTCGTTGGCAGCATTGTTGTGGTAATTAACATATCGTAATCATTTTGGAGTGATGCTGCTTCTGCAATTTTAATTTGCCGAAATTCGGCATCAATCTGATGCTTTGAAAAGAGATCTTCAATTTTCTTCATAACCACTGTTGAAGTTGCGATGCCAGCACCACAAGCTACCAATACTTTTACCTTTGCCATAATAGTGACTCCTTTATAAATTATTTGTTTTTACTATTGTTAAGACTTCCTCTGCAGAAGTTGCTGCTACAATCTTAAATAAGAGCTTTTCATTTTGGATCAGGCCCATCAAGGATTGAAGCATCTCAAGTTGTTCGTGAGGCTGGTTTAAACCTAAAACAAATACCAGACTGGCTTGAACAAGCTGAGAAGGATCTTCCATACTCTTAAAAGGGATGGGACTTTGATTAATAACTACCGCCACAAATTCTTTAAAAATACACTCGGCATCTGTGTGTGGAATCGCAACACCAATTTTTTCTAACTGAATACCTGTGGGAAAATTGGCTTCTCTATCTATAACCCGAGAAAGAAAGTCTTCTCTGGTATTGCCCAGTGCAAGGGTCACATCCGAAATTGTCTCGAATAATTCCTTGCTCGTACTAAATGATTTATTGGTAAAAATTAAATTTTCATCTAAATAGTCTAGTAATTTGATATTTTCAGACATTGCTAAGTCTCCTTAATGACTAAATTTTTTATTCAAAAAGTCCTTGGATAAATTCTTCCTTATCTTTACTTACCTTTAATTTATCAATATATTTGGCATTACTGATCCGTGAGTACAAACTAATCAGAGCATTTTTATAGACCTCTTCATCATCTTCAGCAATGGCTATCAGAATAATAACACTGACTAGGTTTTGACCCCATTTGATGGGCTTATCTAAAGTCATCGTAATCAGGCCCGAATTCCTGACGACACTGGGATCTGCGTGAGGTAAGGCCACCCCAGTATATACTCCTGTACTGCCTAACTTCTCACGGGACAAAACTGACTTAAAAATCGTTCTAGCCATCTTTTTATCTGGGAAGGCAAGATTTATCATCTTCTTGATTGAGCCTTCCACTGTCCTACAAGACTGTTTAATGAGGATATTATCTTTGAGTAAATCTAAGATGATTTTCTTAGAGATCTCTTCTCGATTTTGTACAGATAGGTAGGAGGTTAGAGAGGCTCTATTCTTTTCGGTCAGCTTGTTGTAGGCTCTTTGAATTTTTTCTCTTTCTGCATCAGTCACAACTGGACTAACAAGGATATAAGGATTAGCGAAATTTTCTAACTCAACAGAACTAATGATCAAGTCGGCATTTTCAATAGCAGACTTGTTTAGCTTCCGCCAATCCAGACTAATCAGTCGATCAAAACCTGAAACGAGCTTCCGAACAGAATTTATAATCAATTCCGAAGTTGCTAAGCCGTGGGGACAAATAACGTAAATATTCAATGGTTTACTAATCTTTTCGACCGCAATTTCAAAATAAATCGTCAAAAAAGCAATTTCCGAATCAATCAATTTAATGGCATATTGCTTGGAGATAACCCTAGAGGCCAACCAAACAATATTATATAAGGCACTATACTTTGACTTTATCTCCTCTGTGATTTGATTTCTAATGTTGATATCGCTTCGCAACCTAAAAATCATTGGCTGAATATGATTTTCTAAAGTTCTTAAAAGGTGCTCATCTTTCGTAAAATCCACTCCAGATAAGCGACTAACCTCGTCAATGAATTGTCTGACAGTTTCCGAAACTGCCATATGAGACTGGGGTCTAGCTTCATAACCGACTGATAGCATCGTCAAACAGATGTTATGAATCTCCGAAACATCTAACATCTGTATCGGTATCTCAGTAGTCTTACTCAGTAAATCACCAGCAATAATATAAACTTCATATTGCGATAAATTTTTTATTAAAGATTTCGGTTCTTCTGGAACGACATGGTGGCCACTTTTGTAGCGATAACTGCTGATTAAAAGATCCAAAATCAAATAAACTCGGTAAGAATCATTAATCATAAATTGATAGTTTGCTTCTGAATCACTAATATAACGATCTATGTTTTCGACCAGTTCAGCAGCAAAAAATTGGGATAAACAGCTAGATCTACTCGTTTCATTTTCTAAATCAAAATGCTGAATCAAGTAATTTCTCAAAAATTTCCTGACATCTTCTTCATTTCTATACTGTAAAAAAATCTCCCGAATTGTCAAGTTAAGTGCAACAGTTGTTATCTGATACCAAGTTGAAGAGGGACTAGGCTGTTTGATAGTTGAGTAGTCTTCTTGGTCTTTGGTTGATAGCTAAGGTCGCCTTAGCTAAATCCTCAGCTGTGAGAGTCTTGAGCGACT
>ERZ772940.249-NODE-249-length-28160-cov-5.49432_pt1 | contig 28160 bp, 20 predicted proteins | sample MGYA00511682_ERZ772940 | MGnify/ENA primary metagenome ERZ772940 (study PRJEB29015, sample SAMEA2737922) | human oral metagenome | biome: human oral; feature: human-associated habitat; material: dental | place: China | collected 2031 ... | reverse complement strand
GTGAACGGCGGCGGTAACTATAACCGTCCTAAGGTAGCGAAATTCCTTGTCAGGTAAGTTCTGACCCGCACGAATGGTTAAATCATGTGGGCACTGTCTCAGCAATTATCTCGGTGAAAATGCATTGGCGGTAAAGATGCCGTCTGTCCGCACCAGGACGAAAAGACCCCGTGGAGCTTCACTACAGCTTTACATTGTTGTGGGTTCTAACTTGTGTAGTATAGGTGGGAGACTTTGAAGCAGATACGCTAGTATTTGTGGAGTCATCAGTGAAATACCACCCCCGTTAGGATCTGCATCTAACCTGTGCCGTTATCCGGTATAGGGACCGTGTATGGTTGGTAGTTTAACTGGGGCGGTTGCCTCCTAAAGAGTAGCGGAGGCGTTCAAAGGTTGGCTAGCTACGGATGGAAATCGTAGTGGTAGTGTATACGCATAAGCCAGCTTGACTGTGAGGAGTACATTCCGATCAGATGCGAAAGCAGGAGTAAGTGATCCGCTGGACGAACCATTGGTTCATGAATGTGGGATTGCCAGCGCAAACGGACAAAAGTTACCCCGGGGATAACAGGCTGATAGCGCCCAATAGTTCACATAGACGGCGCTGTTTGGCACCTCGATGTCGGCTCATCACATCCTGGGGCTGGAGCAGGTCCCAAGGGTCCGGCTGTTCGCCGGTTAAAGTGGTACGCGAGCTGGGTTCAGAACGTCGCGAGACAGTTCGGTTTATATCCGGTGTGGACGTCAGGAAACTTGCGAGGATTTGCCCCTAGTACGAGAGGACCGGGGTGAACGCACCTCTGGTGTATCGGTTGTGACCACCTGTCGCATTGCCGAGTAGCTATGTGCGGAGCAGATAAGCGCTGAAAGCATATTAAGCGCGAAACTGACCTCAAGATTAGGTTTCCCTATGAGGACACTAATAGACGATTAGTTTGATAGGCACAAGGTGGAAGCACAGTAATGTGTGGAGCTGAAGTGTACTAATAGTCCCACTGCCTTTTTATGTTTTGATCTAGTACTTCAGTCTCTCGAGACTGAAGTTCCGGATCAGGTAGACTGAAACGGTAGCTTGAGTTTTTAACTCACGTCATCCCATCTTACGGTTGAGCTGATTGTTATCGTAATCAGTTCGGTTTGATGGACATCGACACTAGTATTGCTACTTAGCAGTATTATGGTCGGTGCCCATGGAGCTGGGGAAACACCTGTTACCATTTCGAACACAGCAGTTAAGCCCAGCATCGGCGAGGATACTGCCTAGCGGGAAAGTAGCACGGTGCCGAATTATCATGAGACCACTCCTAACGGGGTGGTCTTTTGTATTTGATGTGATACTCACTACGAGCGAGGCTAGTATTATGGCAGGCTATAGCTTATACTGGGAGTAGTATTGGGGTGAGCAATACAAAAACAAATATTAAATACAAAAAGGAGTAAGAGATGAAAAAGTCTGCACTGCTGGCAGTTAGTGCTTTGTCGCTGGGTGTAGTCGGCTTGGCTATGTGTACGCCGGTCGTTAGTGCTATCAGCGAGACCCAAGATGCTACCATCACGGTCAATGTGGCAGGTACGCTGGGTATTGGCAATGCTACTCCCGGCGCCCTCAACGTCAATATCAACATGAATGCTAACGATATTAAGACCCAAGTGAGCAACATCGCCACTACTAATAATACCGGCTCAACTGCCACACTGACAGTCAAGGATAAAGATGCTAATACTGATCTATCGGCGGGTGCCGGTAAAACGATTCCTACCGGTACTAACGTAGTTAAGGGTACTTCTGCCTGGGGAATCAAAGTAGGCGCCGGTGGCTACCAGGCTATGCCAAATAATGCCGGTACTGCTATCTCCATCGGTAATGACGGTGGGGCAACGACCAAAAGCTATGCTGTCACTTATGGTGTTTCGACCAGCCCAACCCAGGCGGCCGGTACCTACACCGACCAGATTGCCTATACTCTGACGAACTAGGCTTGCCGGTTGATTGGTTGCCTGCTCCGGAGAGGAGCGGGCAACTTGCTGAATCGGTAAACTTCGGGCTATAATAGGCTAAACATAATTGGAATGAGGGGGGGTAATGACTCGGAAAATAGCTAGAGGAGGACGGCTCGCTAGGGTAGTCTTAATGGCCGTCCTGATGGTAGCACTGTCGGTATTCGGCTCGGGGAATCAAGCTTCGGCGACAGAGGGTTTTCGGGGACTACTAATCTCGCCGGCCAATCAACGAATCGAACTGAAGAACGGTCAATTATATAGTGGACAGATGAGTGTCCAGAATACTACCACCGAAAATATGGGTGTAGATATGTCGGTCGGTTCATATAGCATCGTCAATAACGAGTACGGTGCCCCTAATTACGATAACCCGAGTAAGTATAGCTTGATGCGGGGCTGGATCAAGCTGGACCGACAGAACCTTGACTTAAAGCCGGGTGAGAGTGCGATCGTTAACTATCTGATCACCACTCCGGTTAATCCACCCTCAGGTATGCAGTACGCCACCATTTTCGCTCAGACTAGAGCTCAGGAGGCTAAGGGTTCAGGCATTACCGCCACCAGCCGAGTCGGACTGGTGCTGAGTGCTCGGATGGTTGATGGGGTGACTATAGAAAAGTCAAGCATCCAGCAGGAGCGGATCGCTTATTACCAGCCGGTTGCGCCAATGAGAGCATCCTTCTCCGTCAAGAACGAAGGTAACGTCGGGGTTGATGTGTCTTATTCCCTAAAGGTCAACAGTGCTATCAATGGTCGTCAGATCTATGCCTCTAAGCCTCAGAGTGAGAGTGTCTACCCGGAGACGGTGCGTGATTTTACTCTCAGCTGGGACCAGGTAGGGGTTGGCTTTTACCGAGTTGAGATGAGTATCACCATGAACGGTCGTACTCATACGGTGCGTAAAACCGTCTGTACTGTGCCGGCATGGATTATCATTCTGCTGATTATCGCTCTCCTGTCGTTAATAGCCTATGCCGTCATCAACTACCGGATGATGCGGGAGAGCCGAGCCAATCGTAAGGCAAAGGCTAAGCCTAAGGTCAAAGCTAGCCCGAGAGTAAGCAGGGGTAAGAAATAAGGTGCAGAGTATGAAGATCCGGCTTGGGATTACCGCTAAATTAGGTGCTGTGGTGTGGGCGCTGGTCTTGGTTGTGGCCGGTGTCTTGACCACGGGTGGCAATCAAGTGGCGCTGGCAAACAGCAACACGGCTGACTCGGTCATCTCGGTCAAGGTCGATAAGATTACGGTTCGGATCACTCAGATCAACGGGCTGGTTTATCAGGGTGACCATCAGCTGGGTAATATTACTGCCGGGACATATACTACCAGGAATACTGTCCATCTCAGAGCTGATAAAAATGCCAGGGTGAAGATCGTATTTGGTAGTAAGGTGCTCTGGCGTGGTGACCTGGTGGCAGGGCAGCCAACTGCGGTCGAGATTGATCTGGGCGACGTGCCGCTCGGCATACACAGTCTGACCGTCTGGGCCGGTAATGATGAGAATGATCAGCACCATAGCGAGATGTATTTTCGCCTGCATTATCTAGCCTCAGTACCGTCAATCTTACCTGATCATAATGAGACCATGCCTCATCCTCGCTCAGGCGAAGTATCGCTTCAAGCGCCTAGCGCCGGACTATATATCAATATCGCCGGAAAGGCATATAGCTTGGTCACTCTCGTGTCACTCGGGGTTCTCTTGGCGGCGCTCGTCTCGGTCAAGGCGGCGTTGCGACGCCTCAATTGAGCTTTTGCGGGGTGCTGAGGTGGGGTAACAGCCGAAACTTCCGGTACTTTTACCAAACTTCCGGAAGTTATTGCAAACAACCGGAAGTTTGACTATAATATCTTTATGAAAGAAACGATCAAGCATCAACTTGAAGAAGTATTGCATTATACCGGGTGGACTCAGGAGCAGCTAGCCTATCAGTTAGGAGTCCCAGCTCGTACGGTTTTTGCTTGGCTAAATCAGCAGACAATACCTCGTTTGGCTAACCAGCGTCGGATTGAAGATATCTATAGGGAAGTGGTTGGGCAAGCTAGTGTACATCCCGAGGCGCTAGAGCAGGCAAAGCACAGTGCTTTAACCCATCACATGACTGCTCATGAGTTGGTAGCCAATAGGGAACTATTAGATGCACTTACTTTGCAGATGACCTATCATACCAATAGCATTGAGGGGAGTACCATGACGGTAGATGATGTCCGGACGGTGCTAGATGACGATCAAGCAGTGCTCGCCAATAAAACGGCAATAGAACAGCTTGAGGCAAGGAACCACCGTACGGCACTTAACTATCTGCTGGATCAGTTAAACAACCAGGGAGGCAATTTTCATTGGACAGTCGACCTGATTCAACAGCTACATTTACGGTTGATGAATAGTGTAGTTAGCGATGCCGGTGTATTTCGACGCTATGGAGTGCGAGTACTAGGTGCAAGTGTACCAAGGGTTAATCACGCCTCAGTACCGGATAAGCTGGCTGAATTAATAGATTTCATTAACAAGCCAAGTGACGATCCTATCGGTAGAATAGCCTATACTCACGCTCGTTACGAATTAATACATCCTTTCAGTGATGGCAATGGCAGGACGGGGCGATTGATTATGCTGGGGCAGGCTCTGCAAGATAAACTGATGCCACCACTGGTGACTAGAGAGCGTCGGCAGGTCTACTACAGATATCTTGACCAAGCCAATCGGGATGAAGACTACCGGCTACTAGAGCTTTTTATTGCCGAGAGTATGTTGGCAGCTGATCGGCTACTAAATCATTGATAGGACTGACAAATATTGATGGCACACGACTGCTCGCCGGTGCAAATACGGCTATGCTTGACTGGTGGTGGTCGGGGCGGTTTAATAAGCTACATCAAGGATGCTGATAGATTAGCTATCAGTGACTTGCGTACCCTAGGAGGGGTTATGAGTGTCTCTTTTTCGTTTGACCATCAGTACATGCCCGACGAGTTAGTTGGGGAGATTATGTCGGCTTTCGCCGATGGCAGGGAGGTGTTATTTGACTCGCAAATCCAGGTCGTCATCGAGATGGAAGACGGCGACTTTTCCTTCTGGCATCTGTGCCAGGAGGAAGAGAATTGCCCGGGGCGAGGGTGCAAACCCACGCTCCGCTATGAGCGGGGGTCTCTCTTTTGAGAAGCCCGGCTCACCCCAACTCATTTCAAGCTCCTCCGGGTGCTATCTTGCGAGATAGCACCCATTTTTATTGACCCCGGTTGACTTCTGTGACAGTCTTCATTACCCCCTTATTCTTCACTCTATCATCATTTCCCTCAGACCCGCCTGGCTGGCTCGTGTGCTGCTGAGCTTCAAGCGCACACAGTCTTCAGGAAATGACTGACGCAGACGAAGGACGAAAGACACCCTTTAGTGCGATAAAGAGTGATAGTGCGTAAGAGCAGGGCGATATGGTTGACGAAGACTGTTGATATAACAGCTAGATAGCAATTGCACGTGGTGACTTGTACGTCGCCAGGTCTGAGGAGACCATACGCCCTGCTCTGAGCTACAAGACTTAATATTTATATGTATGTAATTTCCCTAGTCTCATTTCTTAGCCTGGCTTTAGTCAAAAACAGATGCTCCTGGTACGAGTAGTACAGTGTGGTTGACGAAGGCTGTTGATATATCAGTAAGCTATCCAGTGCACGTGGTAGTTTATACGGTGCCAGCCTGTCCAGCAGATACTTGGGCTTAAACCACTTACTAGAAAAGCGCAGCTACTCATCTGTTTCATCCTAGACCGTGAGTGGGTGATGTATCCTGCTGGGGGTTGACAATACGTTAGCATCATGGTAGAGTATAAGTACTTACTTAAGCTTAGATGATAGCAGTAAGTAGCCGGAGGGTTACTATAGTTGATGCTGTATGGCGTCTATTTGTCGTGGTCTACGTAGTCACGATTGACGCTGATATGCAGGATCAACTGTAGTAACCCTTATTAGTTCAAGATTAAGCAAGAAGGAGACAAGACATGGCAGGAACGAAGGCCGGTGCCAAGAAGGCAGCTGCAACCAACAAGGCTCGCTATGGTAAAGATTTTTACGCTACTATAGGTCGCCAAGGTGGTAAGAACGGCTGTACGGGTGGCTTCGCCGCTAACCCCGAGCTGGCTCGCATGGCCGGTGCTAAGGGTGGTCGAATTAGCCGACGTGGACCGGCTAAACGAAAAGCAATCACTATCAATGTTGCCCAAGCCGGTACACCCGGCACCATTGATGTCAAATAGACTGACCGCTACTCTTTTTCTGACTTCGGTCAGCTCTACCCCGCTGCATAGCGGGGTTTTTAGTTGGGCGGGATCACTGATCTTTAGGCCGGTTGACCAAGTAGCGTCTGAGAGTGGTCCGCTTAGCGCCATTTGCTGTCCAGTGGCTACCGCAGTTAGGGCAAGTGTAAGTCAGGTCGACTCGGCTTTGCCAGCCCGTCTGACCGCACTTAGGGCAGATAGAGCGAGCATGCAACCAATCTCGGTAGCTATCGAGAGCCTGCTCGATGACTTCGTCACTAATAGACAGCCCGTAATGAGGAGCGATTTGCTGCGCCTTGAGCCAGGCTTGACGTTCGATCTGAAGCAGCTCGGCGTCTTGGCGGTAGGTGTCGTGTCCGAGCAGAGCGTGCCCCAGCTCATGCAGAGTAGTCAGATCATCCCGGTCATAGTAGATGGTTCGGCCGTCCGGCGCCCAATGCGCCGTCTGTCCGGGACAAAAAACAAACTGAGGGTAGTCGTGCCGCAATCGGTCAACTAGGCTGGTCATAAGGGTATTGTATCATTCGGCACTTGAGTGGCGCTGCCGGGTAGTTTAGCAAGGGCATAACCTTGACATAACCGCAATGTTATGCTAGTGTATAGTACGAGTTAAGTCTAGTTAGACTAGTCGTAAATAATTAAGAGAATAGGATCAAGTCATAATGGTTAAGATGGATAGAATGAGCGGTCAAGCGAGACGCCAAGGTGGCGAACTGGGCGGAGAGGGTGTGTCTGGTGGTAGTTATCTGTATGACCTTAATGCTAATGAGTGGTGGACGCCACTTTCATCAGATGTAGAGCAGAAGCTAGATGCTGATTCGGTCAACAACAGAGCTGCCTATGTATCTGGATCTAAGCAGGCTGAGTCGGCGAGTCAAGATATTATCCCTAGACAGATTGTAGTACAAGAGGCTGTTGCCGGAATTGCCCTAGCTGGACAGGCGGAGCAGCCGAAAGTAAAATCAATTCCAGAACCAGAACCAGAACCAGAACCAGAACCAGAACCAGAACCAGAACCAGAACCAGAACTAATAGCTACTTCTGAGCCTGCTGTGCAGATTATCAAGTCAAAGGTTGATACCATAAATAGAGGAGAAGATCGACCGTTGGCGACTAACTTAGTGACGCCAGAGTCGGATGAAACCGCACAGCCAGCGATAAGTCCTACTGTCGAGCTGGTTGACACTGCATCATCTGAAGTATCAACCGCAACTGTGGAGCCGGATGATATAGAGGCGCCAGATAAAAAGTTAGAGGTGCAGAATGCAATAAGTCGTGCCAAGCTAACATTGGATAAAGAAACCGCCCGAAGTATTGAACCGCTGAATCAGGAACTGGCTGAGCAAGAGTGGTGGAGACTAGAGCGTTATAAGGTTGTCAGTAAGGTGTTCCGAACTCTTTATAACAGGCTAAGTTTTGATAATATGGATGACTTCGATGGAGATACTGGTCGCAAAGCCTGGGCGGAGACGATTAAGTACATGTATACAGACAAGATAAAGATGTGTTATGACAATCCGGGCTGGTCAATTGATGCTATAGAGGCTAAGAGAAATCTATTCGGGTATGTTGATTACGATCATCATGTTAAAGACAAACAAGGCAGAGAAACTGATGAGTTTGTTGTTATTCCCGGCATAGCTAACATACGCTACGACCAAGCGTGCTATGTGGGCGAGCTAGATTATATGGTCAAATCAATCAATCTAGATGAGTCTAAGCTGGATGAAATACTAGAAGACACTCCTGACTATTTGGCAGATCGATTCGATGCACTCAGACGTAATGTAAAAGAGCGCAAAATAGACCCAAACATTGCTGGTATGCTTGTGATCGGTGAACTCGGTAGAGAGTTGGGGAAGGGGGGATGCTTAATCGGTATGATGGAACTACAGAGAGAGAAGCTTGAGGAGGATAGAGAAGAATTGGGTGTCATCGGCCGAGTGATAAAATATAATCCTTTCACCACGCAAGGTCGAATTAATCGAATTAAGCGAGAGCAGTATAGGTATAATATGAGGAAACTGTATAAACCGACTACGATTGCGTATCGCCAGTATCGTAAAGATGTCAATCAAGTATTCAAGAAGATATTTAAGACTGGGAAAAACGTCGGTGGCGGGTTGGGCGCCGCCAGGTGGTGTAGCTCATATCACTTCTTTAGTAAATTCGACAGAGTGAGAGGGGTGCCTACTATGGATATTCTACATGATTGGGCAATGGTTCAGAACGAAAAGATCAGACTGAAAAATATGACTGACGAGGAGCGATACGACCATACTAGACAACAAGTAGGACAGATAATCGAGAAGGGAGCGAGAGGAGCTGGAGTCAACCGACTGAATACCGCAACTAACCTTAGCTACATCCTCCCGCCGGTGGCAGGCGAGTTTGACCCTATATATGATTATGCTCACAGATCAGATAAGAAGATGGCAAAATTACTGGACAAGATAAAGGATAAGAAAAGAGATATTTACCTGAAGTACCACCGGTATTAACACATAATCTTGACATATTTAGCGTAATATTGTACTATATAGAGCATGAATGAGAGATGTGTAGGTGGTCGGAGCGACCTGGGCGACAATAATGAATGGTTTGCCTATATCGAGGATTTTGACTTTAGTTATAGCAAAGCTCGGTATCTGGATAAGAAAGAAAGTGTAAGGCGAAACCTGGCTAAGATGGCGGTGCGTCGTTCATCAGATAGCGATAGCTACGACGAGGCGGGCAGTCCTGCCCTGAACACTCCTGTGGGTGTCCGGGTGGATGATGAATCAGAGAAGCCTGCTCTAAATACGCCAGTAGGGGTGTGGACGGACGATGATTATGATCGTGGCTGCGACGATGACAGTGACTACAATCGTGACTATTACGATGACGATGACTACGATCGTGACTATGACGACGACTACGACGATACCATCGACGATGACTATAGCTATAATGACGACGATGATGAAGCCCACGCTAAGGATAACGGGCGAGAGACACTCTATCCCATCGTGCGGACTGATCTTGATGACGGGCGCAACGTTCTTCTAGATATAGATACTCCGATCGCTCCGCATCCTAGCGAAGGGACTCAGCCAATCTTCGCCGACTGTCCGGTATTAGCTAATATTATCTTAGTCAATAACCCCGACAGGTACGGGGTGGATGATCCGAGCAGTGTTCGGCTTCAGCTGGTTGATGCCCGGGGAAGTAGAGACCTGGCGGGGGACTTGTATCTGGTTGGCAATCAGCCGACGTCTTATGATGACTCCGGACGACCACAGAATTATGGCTATGTCCGGATTGACCGAGGTAACTATGTGACGGTCGGTCGTGGTTATCTGAGTGATCGATTCCAGTATAGTGATTGTGTCTCCGGTCGTCATGCCATGATCAGTTATTGCTTCGCTGGTGACCCGGATGGCGTAATCATCGAGGATCTCCGTTCTACTAACGGCACCAGTGTTGAGTGTGCTGATGGCCCTACTAGAGAGGTGCGTATCAGATAGAGACGAAGGGGATAAGCGTCTGCATTTGTCATACTTATGCTTAGCGTGCTATGATACTGAGGAGATAAATTAGATCGCCGAGGAGGCAAGATGGACGACAAACAGACACTAGACCCAGTAGATCAATTCCTAAATCAGATCCTAGATGAGAAAAAGATCGCCGGTAGCGAAGACCCCGAAGTGCGCCGTCAGCTGATAGATGACCTACGGAGTCGGCTGATGAGCCAGATCGACCGAGAGATGATCAATGCGCTGAATGCCGAGCAGCTGGAGCAGCTGAGCAATATGCTGGATAAAGACGACTTGACTGATGCTGAGATCCAGGATTTCTTCCGTCAGAGCGGTGTCAATGGTCAGCAGGTAGCACTGGAGACGATGATGCGCTTCCGCACCTATTACCTAGGGGTAAATGCTTAGTACTGTAACTAAATAAATCCGGATGAAAAATGAAGAATAAATATAGTGGACAAGGGCAATCATCAGATGAGCGTGGCTCAGTAGCGGGTAGCTGGCAACTCAGTCAGGACGAGGCTAAGGAGCTGGAGCGGCGTCAGCAAGTATTGCAGGGGCTAAATGAGCTAAATCAGAGTGACCCAGGCGGCGCTCGGGCTATCCCCGACATAGTATTTCACAACATTAGCCCCAGTCGTCAGCGTCAATTAGCCGAAGAGCATCCTGCCCGGGATAGTCGGGGTGCTTCGGTGGGGCATCTTGACTATGTCGGCGCTATTAAAGAGGGGCTCAATGATGAGGAGTTCGCTACTCTGGAGAACTCGTTCCATGCCTACATTAGCTTGTCGGCTGAGCTGCAGCAGAAGTGGCAAGGCGATCTCCGGGCGTCGAAGCCTGATAGTGATGAGTATAAATCGAGAAAAGAGTACGAGAGGGTCTATGCTACCTGGACAGCAGAGGGACTATGTAGCCTAAATAAGCTAGCTGAAGAGGCTCAGGCGGCGGGGTATCAACACTCCGAGTCGAAGCGCCAACCTACTGTCGGGCCTAAGACAAACCCGGAGTCTAAACAACAAGACGTGGAATCTCAATCTCAATCAGAGTCCAAGTCCAAAGGAGAGTTTCAATCCCAACAGCAGAAGTCAGAGCAAGAGCAGAAGTCAAAGCAAGAGCAGCCGAAACCAAAGCAAGAGCAGCCGAAACCAAAGCAAGAGCAGCCGAAACCATCGGCTGGTAGTGGGGGCGAAGGCGAAGAGCAGAGTGGTGCTACGGGTGAGAAACAGCCTGAGGATGATCGTCAGCGACTACTGAGGGAACTACATGAATTAGGTAAACAGAGCGACGTTGATAAGAACCAGCTGGTAAATGTAATCCTGGGTGACAACCTGTCGGTTGACCGTCAGGAACAGCTATATGAAAGGCACGGTAGGCAGAGGATTGCCATTGAAGAGCAGGAAGATGGCAGTGGGGCTAAGCTACATCATGAAATTATCCCCGGACAGCGTTCTGTCAATCATGGTCGTGCCATCATGGATAGTAAGAGTGGCTACAGCGACGAAGAGGTGAGACATGCCCTACGTATAGTAGATGACTTTAATAAGTTGTCTGATCAGGAAAAGAAGTCTCTGATTGAGCTGGCTAGTGAGTCTGCTCCGGTGCAAGGTAGTGGACAGTCAGGGAAATCGTATGCCAAAGATCGTCAGGAATGGGCATCAACGGTCGCCGAGCTAATTCGGGAGAAAGCGGAGGATATGCCTAATCCCGTTGACGAGAAGAACTGGGACAACATCGAGAATCGCCTAGCAGCGGCTAGGCGCATTGCTATGTTGGGCGACGATGAAAGCGCTGTTGTTAAAGAGGCTATGGCGGAATCGGTTCAGAGAGAAGTTTTCTTAGCTCATTTGGCGATTCTTGAGTCGGATGACAAGGCTAGCCCTAGCCTTGTGGAGCGCTGGAAGGAGCTTGGCGATGATCTGAAACGGACTCGTAATATTGAGGATAAGTTTTCTGATTCTGACACCAGTACAATATTTAAAGTCATATCTAACCTCAGCTATGAGCAGATGGACGAGCTGGATAAACTGGTTGATGAAGTCGCCATTTTGGCAGAGAAAAATCCGCAGGGGATGAAGCGACTACGTGACGATGTTACAGAACGCCGTAATAAGCTGACCAAAGAAGTTGACGAGATAAGAGTAAGTGGTTCTTTTTCAAGTATCAAAGAGAGGTATAAACAGGCAGCCGATGTAGCTGGTAATTTTAATAGTAGGATCATCGCTCAGGCTCGTGAGGCTGCTGAGTCTGTTACTAGCAAATCGAAGCCCAAGCAATCGAGTGCGACTTCTCAGCCTGAGCCTGCACCTCAACCTGGACCTGAGGTAAATCCTTCGTCTGGACAAGAGTCAGAGAAGGAGCAGCCGGAATCACCGACCGGTGGTGAGGGCAGGAGCGAAAAGCAGGGCAACGCTAAGAATGAGGAAGAACCGTCGTCTGAGGACTTGTCAAAGCTTCGTGAGGACATGTCGAAGTATGTTGGCGAGCAGGTGCTCAATGACAAGATGCGTAGCGAGCTGCTAAAACAAGCGTTCATTCGTCCGTTGGGGCAGGAACGGATGGCGGAGCTGCAGCAGCAATATGGTGGCGAGGTAAATAGCGCAGCCGAGATGATAGTTAAATCCATCCAAGACGCTGATGGTCTAAACGGCAAGGAGTGTTATCAGCTAAACGGATTACTGAACGACTTGGATGCTTTGCCGGATAGTGATGTTAGGCGGATTATCCAATCGGGCATATTTAAGAATGGCGTAGCCAACGCTAAGAATCGGAGCGAGACCGAAGGTGAAGGCTCAGACTTTAGTACCGAGCTAAGAGACTTGATTCACCAGAAGGCAGAGCGGATTAGGCAGACTGAGGACTTGCGTCAGGAATATCAGGCATGCGACGAGGATGCAAAGAAGGTAGTTAACAGTCTGATGCAGTTTTGTTGGGATGTCACGGAGGAAGATGGATCGCCTCGTAGTGAGTTAGCTAAGGTGCTCAGCAACGATCTTAAAGATTCAGGACTCTACGATGACGCCATCCATGACTACTTATTAAAGAAAGAGAACATAAATCTCTTGACTAATACCGAGATAGAAGCGTACCGCAAACACTTAGCCATAGCCACAAGTTTATCAGCAGACAGCATAAAAGGGTTGCTTGACTTAGACTATAGGCTAGGAAAGTCTGACAATAAGAGTATCTCTCCCGGAGCTAGAAAGATTATCGAGAAGTATACGGATACTCGCCCCAAGACTCCTGAAGAGCGTCGGGAATACAACTCGGCGAAGGAAGAGATTTATCGAACACTGATAGAAGGAGCCAATAGGCTACTGGAGACCGAGGATCTGCGCCGGGAATATCAGAGCGCTAGCCCAGATGTGCGTGACGCCGTTGGTATACTGGTAGATCGAGATAAGTTCAATCGATATGATGAATCTAGCAGTAAAGATCGTGGCGATATACTATTGAATCAACTTGATAGTAAACCGGAAGGTGTCATTAGCGACGCTTTGATGAGCCGAGATGGCATTAACCTTTTGACCGAAGAGGAAGTGGCGTCGTACCGCAAGCACTTGGCGATGGTCAAGGAGCTATCGGCGGATAGTATAAATGAACTACTGGACTTTGACGATGACTTGGAAGACCTAAAGGATGGGGTAGTTCCGCCGGACATAAGGAAGGTTCTAGAAAAATACCAGGGCGATGAAGTGCCCAAAGGTCTCAAAGAGTGTCAGGCATACAACCAAGCTCAAGCCAAACTCTATCAGATGGAAATAGATAAGGTAAACGAACTGGCTCAGGCTGAGCTGGAGGAGTTCCTGGCGCCTCGTAGGAAACTGACCGACCAAATTTTTAACAAAAATGTCAATGAAGGGGCTATGAGTTTGCTTTACACTGAGTTAATGATGAAGAGCTTCAGTAAAGAGCGGTACGAAGAGGTGATGGAGACCTTTAGGAATGTTAGGGATAGCAAAAGAACAGATTTTGGTGATTTTATTCAGTGTCGCAACGCATCTGAACCGGGTGTGCCCGATCCACGAGGGATGACGCAGGAAGAGTTCGAGCGTTTAGCTGAGCTAACGCCACTCGTGCTGGGACTGTCCAAAAGTCAGGTCAAGCAGCTGCTAGAGTCGGAAGAGAAGGAAAAGACTAGGCTGAGCAAGGGCGATCCTAATGACCCTGAGCTTTGGCAGAAGAGACAGCAGTACAGTGCCACCTTAGAGCAGAGGATCCGTCGAATGGTACGAGATAATGATGCTGAGAATATAAATATGGCAAGCGTTGACCGTAGTCGTATTGTCGAGATGAAGGCGTACATAGACGCTAAGCGCAAGCTGGACAAAGATCTGACGCCGAAGCCGGAAGACCTCAACGCCAAGGGTAAGCTCAAGCTAGGTGCTCGGGTGCGGGGTGCGGTGGCTCGCCTCTGGAAGGGCAAGATCTTCCGAGACTACTATGAGTTTAAGTACCAACGGGAACTCAAGGAACAGTACTCTAAGGACTTTGCTCACACTCTGGGGGCGAACTCAGGCGACGGATCAGCATCAAGCGCCGAGACGGAGCAGGCATTGATCTGGCGGATGACCCGGGATAGTGATTTCTTTACTGATACCGTCGGTGAAGAACGAGAGCAGCTAAGCCCGGACAGTGAAGCCTACAAGGCGATGCGTCGGGCGGTAGAGACCTTCGTCGAGAATGGTAATGAAGAGGCATTCATCGAGGAGACTAGGCGGATCAATAACGACCTGATGGGCAACGAAGGCATGCCTATCCTAGACAACTATCTTACCAGCGCTATTTACATCAAGGGGCAGGTTGATCACGGTCGAGCGCTAAATGACGTCATGCGAGGCTTTAAGATGTACCAAGGTACTTCGGCAGAGGGTGTCAACTCAGGTCATCACGAACGAGCGATTGACAAGCTGGTAGCTAAGTTTGAGCGGAAAAAGACAGGTTGGACTCTCTCTATCAAGCCTGAAGTGGTGGCCGGGGTGGCCGGTCTAGCCAGCTGGATAGGCGGAGCGGTTGCCCGTAACCGGGCAGTTCAGGCGGTTTCGTTTGGCGGTAGTGCCGTAGTAGCAGGTGTGCTGGCTGGGGTCAAGGAAAATGAGCAAGTCAAGATTGACCGAGCTGATCTGGCTCGCCGAATCGCCGAAGGTGGCAAGGTCGACGAGGACAATAAGTACGAAATGGAGCTCGCCGAGACTCTACCCGTGATGCAGACGGCGGAGTCGTATATGGAGGCGATGGACCGGGCGATCGCCTCGGGTGATGCTAACCAGATGCGTCAAGTCTTGGCTGACCTGGTGGTCGCCAGGGAGGTCGGTCGCAATGAAGGTGTCGACTTGATTGACTACTATAGTGGTGGTGGCGATGCCGAGGCGGTCAGAAATGAGCTGACCTCTCGTCAGTTCGCTCTGGAGCAAGCCTACATCCGTACCAACAAAGATCCTAACTTGGAGCTCGGTAGATACAAGGATCAGCTGATGGATGGTCTTAGCGCAGCCACCCAGGCTTACGGTGCGGTGTTTCCTGATGTGAACGGCGCATTGCTCAACTGGGACAAAGTGCCTGAGAATGTCATAGAGCATTACGAAATGCAGGCCGCTAGAGATAGAGTAGCCAAGAAGCTCCGTCGCCGCCGAGTGGCTAAGGAAGTGACTGTTACGGCTGCCAGGACACTAGCCTTCTCAACTATAGGGCAAGAGCTTGCAGCAATCGTCAGACCTGATGTGCATGGAGCGTTCGAAGACATGCTGTTTGGTCAGCATGGCGACGCACCCGGTGCAGCCAGGACTGCGTTAGGCAACCTCTTGAATACGCCTAATGGCGGCGTAGTCGGTGAAGTGGTAGCCGGTGGTAATCAGCCGGAGAAGCAGTTCTATCGAGAGGGCGAGATTAACCAAGATCAGATCAAGCAATGGCAGGCTGAAGGATACAAGGTGGAGAAACACTTCGACTACGAGCCTCATAGTGTTCAGGGTACGGTCTCGGCAGAAGAGGCAGTGCGCAGTAATGTTACGGTACACCGATCCGGTTGGGCGGATAATCTGAGAAGAATTGACGGTAATGAATTGGCCGGTCATCATACTGATATCGCCACTCAGTACGCTTTCCAACCAGGTGGCGGGGCGACTGGGATGGGCTTCGCTATCTCTCGTAGTGAGATATTCGATGCCGGGCAAGATGGCCAGGTAGAGCTGTGGCTATCTCCTACCAGAGGCACGCAGGCGAATCCATTTAAGATAATTGGACATGTGGTTGGTAATCAGATCGTCTTTGATGCCGAACCTGGGTCAGAGGCTGCCGAGATGCTAGCTAATAAGAGCTACGCTTTTGCTGAGGTAGTTCACGCTAAGAGCGGCTTTGTAATGTCAACTGAGGTCGGCTCCGGTACGGCAACTAGCTTCATTCAGACGGCTAAGGAAATGGTCAATACGCTGACCGGCTATGACATCACACCACCGGTCGATCAGGTGATTAGCTCGGTGCCGGTCATGCCGGATGTTGAGCCACTGCCACCGATACCGGGATATCGGGGAACCCGTAGGCTGTCCACCGATGACGAGCTATTTGAGCGTCCGGCCAGGGTAGAGACGGCACCGGAAGAAGAAGCGAATCCACCAACTCCAACTCCATCATCGGACGGTTCAAGTGGTACTCCAAGCACCCCCGAGGGGGGGAGTGGTAGTTCGTCGGGCAACCCATCGTCGGGCAGTGGAGAATCGTCGGGCAGTTCATCTTCCTCGTCATCAAGCGGTTCAACAAGCTCTTCGTCGAGCAGCTCGTCAAGCTCATCTTCGAGTAGCAGCTCATCGACTTCATCAAGTAGCTCAAGTAGCTCGTCCTCTTCGTCGGGTAGCTCGTCGTCCTCTTCGGCGAGCAGCTCATCAAGCTCATCTTCTTCGTCAAGTAGTTCATCAAGTAGTCAGTCATCCTCTTCGTCACGCAGTCGGGGCGGTGGTGGTGTAGGCAGCGGACAATCAGGTAGCCCGGGTAGCGGAGCTAGTGCTTCGGGCGGCTCAAGTGGTACTCCAAGCACCCCCGAGGGGAGCGGTAGTTCGTCAGGCAATCCATCGTCGAGTAGTGGAGAATCATCCGGTAGTTCATCGCCTAGGTCCACCGTTAGGTGGTGGCAAGGACCGACCGTTGGTGAGTTCGGTGCTCTTAGCGACAAGGAGAAGCGAGAGCGTTCGGATTATATGGAGAGGATTGTCAAGCAATTTAAGCAAGAGTTTATAGCTAATAAAGGTGAAGACAATTTGGGTGATGTAGTTAAAATTGAGCAATTTGCTAGAGACAAGGGGCTGGGTCGATTAATAGCCTTTTCTGACCAAGGTGAGCCGGTGCTAAACGCATATGGTGAGATTGTATCTGGTTGGTATGATGATAGGAAAGCATGGCAAGAGGACGCTGAGCGACGCCAAGACTTCTACGATCACGCAAATAGTGATGGTTACGGACCAGAGCTACTCGACTATTTGGCTAAGAAGTCGGGGCAGCCAGAATATAGTACCGATAAGGTAGTGTCATGGGAGGAGCCTAAGATAACCAAGGGCGATTTACAGAGTAATGTCAAGGAGCGCGGTTTGACTGCTTCTGATCATATCGTGTACGACAGCCTGTTTACGGGCGTGAATGAAGATAGAAAATTGACTGATCTTGGCAGAGCCGGGCTTGCCCAAGAGCTGTCAAATCGCACGGTTGATGAGATTGATCAATTGGGGGCAACGGGCTATATTAGCTCTTTCAAAGCTAATATTAATCAGGGTGTCGACTATATTAATGAGGAGATTAGTGATATGGTCGAGGAGAAGCGACTCACCGACGAGTATTTAGGTGGCGCCAGGGAGTTACTTAACACAGGTCCTCGACCAGGTACTTATGTGCTAAATACTCTAGGGCAAATAGCTTTGAGTCAATTCCAAGTGGATTTTCAACCTGGTAATAACGATGAGACAGAGTACTCTCTGGATAGCTTCGTCAATGATTATAATACCAAATATAGTGATGAACAAAAGGCTAACTGGCGAGCTATGGTACAACGTGAGCAGAAGTATCTGAACGGTGTTAATACTCTAGTCGTAGAGTTAGTAGATAGAATATTTGAAAATAGAACAGGTCTGGGTGAGGCTGGCACTCTACTCGATGATCCAGCTAAAACTAATTTGTCACGTTACGGCGCTGAGGCCGGAGTATCTAGCTTTGGAATTCTATCTATAGAACGCTATCTCAGTGAATGCCAGGTTGACGGCAGAGAAGCTAGCGTGGACGACTTTGTTAAGGGATATAATGCTGGGCTGTATCGTGACTGGTAGCTAGGTGCTGATGTTAAGCTTGATAGTGAAACTTTGTGGATAGTCAGAATAAACGTCCAATAGCGCCAGACTATATTACGCCTGAGTCTACTGGTGTAGAGTCGATCGGTCAGCTAGCTAATCAACACCATCAAAAGAAGCAGGCGTTAGCTCGCCTGGTTGCCACTCTTGGTGGGGCTGCTCAGCTGGGTAAAGCAAATATGCCACCCGAGCAGTATCGGCAAGCGATTAAAGGTGATCTGGAGGCACAAGAGGCTCTAGCTCGGGCGGGGTTGATCAATCAGGGTAATATCGGTCAGCTGTATGACGACATCATGAGCTGTTATCAACGGCATCAAGGCAAGGGTTTGGTTAGTCTGCGTATCTGTCCCGAAGCTAAGGTGACTAAGTATTGGCGGGCGGTGGCTAGCGACCAAGCCTTTGACCTCAATCAAAGAGCTGATGAGGAAGAGACGGATAAGGTAAATAATGGTGCCGATAATGCTACTGGCGACTCTGATAGCGTCGATAATACCGCTCACGATACAGATGATATCCCCTCCATCGACCTGAATGTGGTGGCTAGTCAGTTGTGCGAGCTAGGTGTCATATCTCGTCATGATGAGCTAAGTGAATTGCTTACTGCCGGACTACCCAATGATACTTTCCGGCTGGCGGTAAATGAAATGCGTGTTCCGGACGATACTTACGACAGCGCTCTTGGCTTGACAGTCGGTCATATCCCCGGCATGCCTGAGATAGTCGAGCGATTGACACCTCGGCAGCTGAGCTATTGTCGCTTCTACAAGACTTATCGAGAGGAGTTCCCCGAGCTCAACTGGATGCGTGTGTGGGAGTTTGGCGAGCGTGGGCCGACGGGCAAATATTGGCTTGAAGCTCTTGCCGGTGGTGACGAAGAACTGTATGACGCTTACTTACGGGATCACTCGGACGACCCGGCTGACCCGATCAATATCATTGAGGTGTTGAGGTCAGCGGGCCAATTAGATGATCCTGATGCGATATCTGTCATTGAGCGGGTAATTGATACTCCGGATATACCGCCGGAGAGTCTACGACACCTGGGTGCGACACTGACACAGCTACAGGATAAATTTCCCCTGATTACCGACCCGGATAGCTATGCTCAGCTACTTCAGCTATGCCTGAAGGGCGGCGATCAAGTGCTGGGCGACGATTATCTGGGGCATGTAGCTTTTTATAACACCTATGCTATCGACAATCTGCTGGAGATGGATCCGGATCAGCTGCGTAATGTCCGTCGTCATCTCGATATGCTGACCGGGCTTGACCTGATGCCGTATGATAGGGCTCGGCTAACTAATCTAGCGGTATTGACAGAAGGAAAAGAGAGTGGTCGCCAGTTATTTGACCAGTTGTGTCAGGCGGAAGAGCTGTCGCTGGATGATGACACTAGGGCTAGTCTGGTCGCCCTGATGCGTAGTCGCAATAAGTGGGATATCTCGACACTCGAGGAGCTGGAGAATTACGACGCCGTCGTGTCGGAGCGGATCGGCTATGGTCTGATCGACGACAGCGACTATATGTACCAAGCCGTCGAGTCTATGCTTGATCCGGCCTCGAGACCTTTTCAGATAGATAGCTTTAACTGGGAAGAGCTTGAGCAGGAAGGTATCTTAGACGATGATGACCGGGCGACGATCCGGCTAGCCAGAGTGATGTCGGAAGGCTGGCTCGAGAATGACGAGATACTTGACGCTATCCAGCAGTCAGGCCTGTTTGTGCCGGTTGCCGGTGAGTTGGGGCGGGCTGAGGTGACCAAGCTGGACGGCGCATTGGCTCGACTATACGACAAGGCTTATCGCTATGTTACGGATGATTGGAACCGAGCTATGTTTGATGTCGATAGCCACGGCGAGGGGATTGAGCATGCTACCGTTGAAGACGCTCAGGGCAACTTGATTAAGGTAACTAAGCTGGTCGGAGCGCCGTTCAACATCCTGAGCCATACGGTCTTTTCCTACAACATGAAGGGTATCTTTCGGGAGCTGATGAAAGATCCCGGTATATGGAATAGGGCGATGGGTACCTCAACTATCTCAACCAGCTGCATCGGTGACAAGTATCTGAATTATGTGACCGGTAGGCATCATGGCGAAGTGGCGCTGGGCTTTAGTCAGATTAATCCCGGTGCTCTGATCGGCATGAACTATCGTGACGGCTGGATGGAGCACGGTCGGGGCGTGTTTTATCCGTCGATGATGCACGGTCAGACATCTATGACCACCTGTCAGCGCTTCATGGATGATTGTGCTAAGTGGCGAAACGAAGACGGTTATGAATGGAAACATACTTATAATGAGGTTGGCTTGCTGCGGATCTCGGGTGACCCGGCGGTACATCACGGTCGGTTGCAACCGTCCTGTATCATCGTCCATGGTTCGGACGTAGGGGATATTAGCGATAGTCATAAACGATTTGCTAGAGGCTTCGAGGTACCGATTCTCTTGATTGATGATGACAAGTATAAGAAGAAGGAGGTGCATGAACAGGGAGAAGTTTAAGCCGAGTGGTCTACCGGAGAGGCAAACGTTGAGTAGCGATGCTTCGACGCCGTCAGGCACGACTGAACAGTTGAGGTCGCCAATGCTAGGCTACTATCCGGCCGAAGAGCAGGCTATGCTGAAGAAAGGGATGGCTCAGCTAACTGACCGACCCATCGTACATCAGGCACTGCGTCAGGCGCTAGCCAGGCGTGACAGTCATTCCGGTAAGGAGCCGGTCGGCGGTAATAATAGCGATGAAGCCAGTAACGACACTGCCGCTGCTACCGATACCTGCGCTAGTGGCGATAGCGACAGATAGGGCTGAGCTAACTATCGCCCGCTAACCTGACTGGTGTGGCACTTTGCGCCAAAGTTTGCGCCATGTTTGCGCCAAAACAGCGGTCGTTTGGTCGGATGTTATAATAAAAACAGAAAGAGCGAGGTATGAGATGAGTGAGTCGAGTGAGGTTGATTCATATATAGCAGTTAAAACCAAGCTAGATGAGCTGGGTATCAAGTTTCAGCTAGTTGAGCACCCACCGGCTACTACTACCGAGCTGGCGGATAAATACATTGAGGGGATTGATGGTGTTCGTACTAAGACGATGTTTCTGACCAATCGCAAGAAGACTGCTTACTATATGCTAATCATGGATGACACTAAACGCCTAGATATGAAGCGGTTTGGTGAGCTGGTCGGCGCCAAAGGGATTAAGCTGGCGTCATCGGACAATCTATGCGATCGGCTGGGACTATGTGCTGGCGTTGTCTCACCATTTGGGCTAATGAATGAGCGGGCTGACGGTGTCGTCGTCTACCTGGATAGAGAGATGACCCTGGAGGAACGGCTAAGCTTTCATCCTAATACTAATGACAAGACAATCTTTATCGCTACGTCGGATACGATCAAGTTCATCAAGGCGATCGGTCACCGGGTAGAGATTATTGACTTGTAGCTACCATGTGCTGACAAGTGATGCGTCGCCGGCTTCGCCGGTAGAGCTCTAATGGTTTAGTTTGACTAACTAGAGCTAACTAAGGCCGGTGCTGTCCGTTTAAGAAGTCGGTAACCGATATGCGCCGACCCGACTTGGGTGAGATCAGCTCAATCACTTGCAGAGCGGAGTTGCCTTGACAGGGGACGATGTCCTGCCAACTATCTCCCTGGAACCGGTCGAGAGGCTTGAGCTTGGTAACGATCACGTCAACACCGGCTAGATCAAGATGGCATTTTGGCCAGCCGTCAAAGGCTCGCAGGCGATCATAGCACTCACGGGCAGTCATAGTGTGAGGGTCGAGTCGCCCCATCTCGGGGGTGATCATGTGGCAATAAATGGCGAGATTATCGTCTTGGGATACTCCGGTTAGCTTGCCCTGAGCGATCTGATCCAGCTTATCTACCATTAGCTCGGCGCCACGCTTAGCGAAGCGATCGTATAGCTGACGGGCGGTCTCATCGGGAGCGATAGTGGCGGGCTCTTGATAAAAAATATCGCCGGCATCCATCTCAGCACTGAGCTTCATCAGGCTAAGCCCGGTTAATTTATCGCCGTGCATGATGGCTGTCTCAATCGGTGATGGACCGCGGTAGACGGGGAGCATTGAGGGGTGGAAGTTGATGATACCATGAGGAAAAAGGTCAATGATCTGCCCAGGGATGATCTTGCCGTAGGCGACCAACGCCCCGATATCAGGCTGGAGCTTGGCTAGCCGGTCGGTAATCTGACTGAGCTTAGTCGGCTGCAGACAAGTGATATCATGCTCGTGAGCCAGCCGAGCTACCTCGGGTGAACACATTTTGTGTCCACGCCCTCGAGCAGTATCCGGCTTGGTGACTACTGCCGCCACTTCATACTTAGGGCTGGCGATTAGAGCCTGGAGGGTAGGGGTGCTGATCTTATCTGTGCCAAAGAAAATTACTCGGATCATCAGCGGAGTGCTCGATTATCTTCATCATCGGCAATGATACCGGAGTTAATTACCTTGCTATAAGGGCAAGCCACCAAGTCGCCTGACTTAGTGAGGACCGAGAAGGCGTCTTGGTTGTGGGAGATATGGTCAACGAAACAGATGCCGTTGGTGTGATCGACCTCGTGCTGTAAGACTCGTGATAGGAAGGGATCGGTCGATTTGATCTTGATCTGATTGCCATTAATATCAATGGCTCGACCCCGTATCTTGCTATAGCGAGGTACCTTGCCGTAGACATCTTTAACTGACAGGCAGCCTTCGTAATCGGTGATGATCTCGCCTTCATACTTAGTGATCTCAGGATTGATCAGCACCTGGAAGTTTTTATTCTCTTTATTGTCGAAGTCGGCTCGGATGATAACGATCCGGACCGGCTTGTCTATCTGGATGGCAGCCAGGGCGACGGCGACCTCGTTGGGGCGATGAGCTTCCCAGTCCAGAGTGGCGGCGATCATGTCGCTGATAATCTGACGAGTATCGGCATCAATTTGGGTGATGCGTCGGGAGCGCTGGCGCAAGTGGTCGTTTGGCAGGGTGATGATATTTTTGTGGGTAAAGCTGGAACTCATAGAGGTATTATATCAGATGATGAATTGATACCCGGCTGATTTGTCGTCCGGGGTGACGATGGTGCGGTGCTAGAGTAGACTGATCGGGTCCAGTTTGACCTGCCACTTACCGCCGCTAGACTTGATCTGCTTAGCAATCTCAACCAGGATGTGTCGTTTACCGGATCTGATCACGATTTGCCAGCGATAACCACTGCGAGTCCGCTCGTGCCAGGCGGGCGACGGTCCGAGCAGCTTGGCACCGGACGGTAGGTGCTGACGTAATTTACTTGCTAAGCGGCTGATGGCTGTGGTGGCGCCACGCTCGGTCTTGTAGCTGCAAGTAATCTGTAGCAGGTAGCTGAAAGGCGGGAAGTGACCCTGCTGACGCTGAGCCAGCTCCTCTTTATAAAACTTAGCGTAGTCTTGGTCGGCGCCATAGCGAACAGCCGGCGCTTGGGGCTGATAGGTCTGAATGATGGCGGTGGTGGCTTGGTTGCCCCTACCCACTCGTCCACAAGCCTGGGCGATCAGCTGAAAAGTCCGTTCGCCGGCGCTAAAGTCGGGCAGGCTGAGTCCGGCATCGGCCTGGACTATGCCGACCACGGCAAGGTGAGGTAGATCAAGCCCCTTAGCAATGGTCTGAGTCCCGATGATGATATCAGTTGTGCCGGCTCTGAGCTCGTGGTAAACATCCTGGACGGCTTCACCTCTTAACGTGTCGCCGTCAAAACGCCGTAGCTTGGCGGCCAGGAAAAGTCGCCTCACCTCCTCTTCAATCCGCTTAGTACCGATGCCCTTATAGGTAATACCGGGCTGATGACAGTCGGGACAGGTCAGGGGCGGTCGCTGATGGTGTCCACAGATGTGACAGATTAGCTGATACTTGTCGTGATGTAGGGTAAGCGGAGTGAAACAATTCGGACAGAGAGCGGTCCAGCCGCAATTCTGACAAAGAGCGAGTCCGGCCGTGCCTCGCCGATTATGAAAGAGGAGGATCTGGCGGTGCCGGCTGAGCGCTTGGCGCATTGCCGTGAGGAGTGGAGTGGTGAAGAGGTTGCTCTCGGAGCGAAAATTATCCGGCTTGGTCAGATCAACTATCTTGGTGGTAGGGCGGATGGCATCCGGCTTAGCTAACTGATCCATGGTGACGATGGGGCGATGTAGATGCTCCGCCAGATAGTAGTCGCTGACGGATGGGGTAGCGGAACCGAGGACCAGTCGACATTTAGCCAGTTGAGCCAGCTTGGAGGCGACCGTGACGGTGCTGTAGCGAGGTGATTGGTCTTGATGGTAGGATGGCTCGTGACACTCGTCGATAATGACCAGCCCCAGCTCAGCCACGGGCATGAAGAGGGCTGAGCGAGGGCCGATAATTACCAGGGGCTTGGTGCTGAACAAAATATTTCGCCAAGCCAGGTTGCGCTGACTGGCAGTCATGGCGGAGTGGGTAACTACTACTTGTTCGGGGAAGCGCTGCTGAAACTCGCCGACTAATTGGGCGGTCAGTGAGATCTCGGGAACGAGCATGATGACCGACCGACCGCTGTTCAGCGCATCGCCAGCCAGCTCTTTATACACCTCGGTCTTGCCACTGCCGGTGATACCATGGAGCAGGATAGCGCCGGACTGCTCAGCTCGAATCTGAGCCAAGGCAGAGCGCTGACAGGTATTGAGTAAATAATGTGTACAGTCATCGCTAGATGGCCGGGGTGGCTTGATCACCGGAGGAAGTGTCTTGGCCCGGGGCGCAGTGGTGACCTTGGCGGGTAAAATGCTTTGCCAACAGTCGCCCGAGCTGGTGGCGTAATAATCAACCATCCAGTGGTGTAGCTGGACCAGCCGGCTCGGTAGGGGGTGCTCTATTGCGACCCGGCTGATATCCTTGCAGGCAAAGTCGGGCTTAGTGGCGCATCCAACGACCACGCCGAGTGAAGTCCGCTGACCCACCGGCACATTAACTAAAGTGCCGGTATCCAGGCGATCCGGGTGCTGATAGGTGAGTACATCACGGTACTTGCCCACGTTGCCAACCATAGAGACGTCATAGTAATTCATCGCTAGTCATTATATATGACTAGGAGTCTGATGTATCTTTTCCGTCTACGATGGTTGTGGGGCGGGTGGAACGGTCTTGTCCACATGACAACAGCGGTGCGTATTGACACGACCGGTTAGCCGGTGCTAAGCTTAAGCCAGATGAATGTAATCAGATAAAAAGAGGACAATAGCAATGGCGACAAACCCAGAGTTCAACCAAAACAGCAATCAAGGCGATCAATCAGCCAACAGCTACACCAACGTATGGGACTACTTCGGTGATATCGGCTTGAACGACCAAGAATTAGCTGACGTGATGAGTGGTCAGCCCGGTGATAAGCCTGATGTAGCGGTTGATGCTATAGGCGCAACGGCTGATAAGGTAGACTCACCGGCTAGTACTACGACAGGTGCAGACGTATCAGCCGAGTATCGCTCAGAGCGGCTTCAGCCCGCGGGTGAGCATGGTGAGGTATCTGCCGACACCGCCAGTACGGTGGTTAAGATTGATCACTCGCCCAAGCCGGATAGCACTGAGGTAACTACAGAGTCGCCCGACGCTCAGCCGGAGGTCACCGCTGAGCCGACGACTGCTGCAACTCAGGAGTCGGTAGTGACCGAGCAGTCAACCGAGTCTCCGGTCGGATCCACCGAGCAACCGACTGCTGCTACAGATACAGAGGTAGTTGAACCGCAAGAATCCACCGAGCAGGAGACTGATCAGATCGACGAGATGTCATCGGAGACTGATGCTGAAGAGTCTGAGCGGGTAGTAGACGAGCATGAGGCTGAGGGGTCTCCATACACCAAGGAAGAACTGGAGCAGTATCGTCTGCCGGATAATGCCGAAGAGGCGAAGGCGCAAGGTCTGCTGGAGTCATTTGAAGAGAACGGCTTGGGTCATAGCCAAGTAGACGAAGTGGTTCGTTTCGCCCTGAAGAATCCCGGTGGCGTGAGAGTTACATTAAACGACGACCAGAAGAATGCTTTCGAGGGCTGGATGAAAGATCATAGCGATTGGATGGACGGTGATGATGCTCGACGAGTGTGGCGAGCGGTGGCGCCGGACAGCGAGAAATGGCGTGACCCGGCTAACCCTGACGACGATGTCAGTAAGTCGATCAAAGGTGGTTTCGCCAATCCGACGAACCTAGCCGATGGTAAGGCGCTGCTGCGTAGCCAGCAGAGTGCTGACGGTAAAGTAGTCGAAAAGCAAGGTAAAGCTATGCCGGCTTCAGCTCGTTTCGTTAATAAGATAAAGCAAGCTGCACTTGATCTTACCGGCAAGAATGATGTATCGGACAAAAACATAGATCACAAGAAACCCATTGTATCCAAGAAAGCTGCCGTTACCGTCTTGGCGGCGATTATGGCATCCGGCATGGTTCCGGCTGCCGCCTTTGGTGAGACGGCGGCAGTTGATACATCCGGCGATAGTAGAATAGAGGTGCTGGACGATAATGTCGTATTGTCGCAAAAACAAAATTCGTCTGACCCGATAGATCTCGCCATTGGCTCACCAAAGCTACAGGAGACGATGAAACAGAATAGTCTTAAAGCCGACAAGGAAGCTAACGAGTCTCATCAAGATGAGTTTCAATCAATGACTCTGACACAGCTTAATAATATTGCCAAAAGCAGAGAATCGACCGATCGCCATTACAACGCTAGTAATCTACCAGCGGCTGATTATCACATGTGGGGACATGATAACGGTGACGGTACTTATGACTGTAGCTTTAAGAAGACGGCTTCATCCTTTACCGGGGAGATTGATACTTCTAGTCAGGAGTCTATTACCAAGCATGTCATGGAGAGCTGTGAATCTACCCCGGAGCAGCTGGCCGGTATGTCGGTGGCACTCCTACCGCAGGACGTACTGGAACAGAATGGCTATAATGGCGATGTCAATGACTTTGCCGATCATTTGAAGGATGATAACGAAGCCAGGGCTAATGTACTGAATGCTTTCCGAGAGGTGGAGAGCAAGGTTAACTATCAGCATGCAACTCTTGAAGAAGGGACGGTGTATAAGAGTTTGGGTATCAGCCGTACGAACAATGGAGAATTTGTCTTGTTGGCTGGCGGTAATCGAATCGTTCGTTCGGGGGGTAAAGACGTGCTGATAGCGAGCTACACTGATCATCAGAATGTAGAGCATCGTATGGTTATCGACCCTGACTGTGATAACCTGATAGAAATCCAAGTGAACGAAGAAGGTGAAGTGGTGCAAAGTAGAACTGTCCACCAAGGCGGTGGTGGCGGTGGCGGCGGAGAACAACGCCACGAGTGGCATGGCGGTGGCGGTGGCGGAGAACAACGCAAGGAAGAGAAGAAGGAAGAAAAGAAAGAAGAGAAAAAGGAAGAAAAGAAGGAAGAGAAGAAGGAAGAAAAGAAAGAAGAGAAGAAGGAAGAAAAGAAAGAAGAGAAAAAGGAAGAAAAGAAAGAAGAGAAAAAGGAAGAGAAGAAGGAAGAGAAAAAGGAAGAGAAGAAGGAAGAGAAGAAGGAAGAGAAAAAAGAGGAGCACAAGGAGGAAGAGGATGAGAGCAAGAAAGTGTCTGAGGTAAACGACAGGATAAAGGGCAGCCAGGAGCGTGTTTCTACAAGCGATGAGAGAGGTGACGTTAATAATCCGGTCGGTCGAACTGACATGGGACGGCCCGGTGGAATAAGAGGGGATACCGTTAGGGGCAACAATAATCCTGATACAGGCAATAGTGAGACTGAAAAGCCGTCTGGCGGATCGCAGTCAACTACTACAGTTACGACACCGAGCGGCTCCAGCGTTACGGGAACCGGCGGTACTAGTAACTCTGACGGCACCAGGACTAACGCCGGTGCTACAGTGAGGAACAATGACGGTTCTACTGAGACTACCAATGAAGCTCGTCAGAAGGCAGTAGAAGCTGATGGATCCGACGGCGGAATTAACCATGGAACCGTCGATATAGCGAGTGAAGATTAGCCCAAGCTTAAGTATCAGGAGATAAAGTTTTGTTTGTA
>ERZ772940.248-NODE-248-length-28223-cov-5.30386_pt1 | contig 28223 bp, 17 predicted proteins | sample MGYA00511682_ERZ772940 | MGnify/ENA primary metagenome ERZ772940 (study PRJEB29015, sample SAMEA2737922) | human oral metagenome | biome: human oral; feature: human-associated habitat; material: dental | place: China | collected 2031 ... | reverse complement strand
CCGGCACCTCATATCGACCCCTACCTGACCATCGTACTGCCGGCACTCGCCATATTGGCAACCGCCTCAGGCACGCCGATGCCGATCTTCGGCGGGGCTAAGCCGGTACCGATAAACACCAAACGGCTAAAAGGTGGCGACTGGGGTGCCGCCCTAGTCGCACTAGCAGGACCGCTGACCAACCTAGTGCTAGCTTTTATTTGCTTTATCATCTCTAGATGTCTACGGATTGACCAAGCTAGTCTAGCAGGTCAGCTCATCGGTCAAGCGGAAGTAATCAACTTGAGCCTCTTTGCCTTTAACCTGCTACCTATACCACCGCTAGATGGTTCACGCTTGCTCTATGCTTTTGCCCCGCCGGGGGCTAGGCGAGTGATGGATAAGATGGAACGGTACGGCGTGGCGGTGGTTTTCCTGGTCGTGTTGTTAGCCGGGACGATTGTGAGCGGACTGGTGATCAATATCGCTCGAGGGGCAGAGGGCTGCTTCACCGTCGTCGCCAAGTGGTTCGGCCTCTAGGGCGGTGGGCAATTTGCCGGTCAATGATATAATTAGGTTAGGTCTAGCCTGTAGTTTATTTCCTAACGACGCATTAGAAAGGGGCTCTAATGGTAGCTAACCGTGGTTAGTTATTGCGAGCACCCGCCTTGTCCTAGATGGGGATTCTAATACGCCAGGCTAGACCATCCGGAAGTTGAAATATTTGAGTAATAAATATCAGGTGGGCATGCGACAAAAAGTAGTCATCAGGGCGCTGGTAGAACGACAAGGCAAGATTTTATTGCTGCGCCGAGTCGGTGGTCGCCCGTCGATTAGCGGGCTATACGAGCTGCCGGGCGGTTCGCTCCATGTCGGCGAGCAGCCGGTGGACGCACTGAAGCGGAGCTTGCAGATTCATGCCGGCATCGAGCCGGAGACCTTCTGTCTGCGTGATGTGGTCAGCTTCATCGATCCTGACTACCAGAACACTCAGTATGTTTTCATTGTCTATAGCACAACTATTGATAGAGGCGATAAAGTCACAACGGACGACGAATACGATAAAATCCGCTGGGTTAAGTTGTCAGATATACATTACAGCCAGCTAACCTCATCCACTAACATCCTACTAGACATAGCTAAGTTTGACAGTGGCGGCGACAAAGCCACTCCCGACCAGACGGCGACTCGGCAGACGGCTATCATTCACTCGGACGGTGGCTCTAGGGGTAACCCTGGCCCATCAGCCAGTGCCTATATCATCACTGATCGCTCCGGGCAGACTGTCCTAGCCCAGGGTGGCAAGTTCATCGGCTATAGTAATAGTGGCATGGCGGAATACATCGGGGTGGAGCTGGGGCTGGCTAAGGCGGTCGAGCTGGGGCTGACTGATGTTGATTTCTATAGTGATAACCTGATGGTGGTTAACCAGATTAACGGCATCTTCAAGGTGCATAACCCCGAGTTTATCGACGTCTACAACAGGGTGGTCAAGCTACTGTTTAACTTTCGGCGGGTGCACTTTCACCACATCCACCGTGAGTACAACAGCCTAGCCGACAGCCTGGTCAACAAGATACTGGATGAGCATCAGGGTAGGTAAGTGTGGGTGCGTGGCGTGACGCCGTGTTATTGCGCTAGTCGGTAGCGGTCGTCCAAGTTCGTGCGCTGGCTCTCTGCTATATATCAGCAAGACTCATTTGTTATAATCTTCATAAGCACTATGAATAGACACAATAGTCATCAACAGCCGGAGGCGACAGCGAATGACGCCAATGCTGACCAATGGCAGATTGACGTGTCGGAACAAGGAGCTAGCAAAGTAGGTAACTACGGCAACGCCAGTGATGTCAATGGCGACAAGAATGCTAACGATACCAACCACGCATCAGATCAAGGCGAGACTGTTGAAGTCCGGGTGATCAAAGACAACCGGGACGAACCTAATAACGACGAGCCCGGTCAGGTAGAGCAGGGCAGTCAAGCTGGTCAGACCGTCCGGACTGATGCCGATGAGTCACAATATAGCACTAACGTTGACCCGGAAGAGCGGAGCGGTCGGGCTGTCCAGACCGGCACCGAGGCGCAGCCTAAGAAAAGGGGAATAATAGAGCTGCTCGGCTCCAGCCCGCTAGGCGTCATGGCGCAGACGGCACTCGACTCGGTGAGACAACTTCGAATAAAGAAGCAAGAATATAAACAGGCGTGGCTAATCAGACGCATATTGAATATGCCGTCTAGTGCCGTTGATCACAACAAGCAAGAGGCGCTAGAGCAACAGCGGAAGCACGCTCAACTTAATCAGCTGGTTGAAGACGGCGAACTTGACTTATCTAACAAGCGAGTCTTGCAAACCTATATGGATAAGATGAGGACAAGAACGGTAATAAGTGACGAGACCGCCGAGTCAGACTCCAAGTTTATTTCCAAGATGCTGCGAGAGGGTAAAATCAACTTATCTGACCCGGAGATGGCCAAAGAGTTTCTGGATACTCGTGGAAACTATCATAACAAGTATTTTGGTATACGAGAGGCACTTGAGCTGGGTAAGCTTGATCTATCCAATGAGGATATCAAGCGCCATTTCTTAGATTCGCTTGCTGACGTCAAGGCTGATAGTGTAGCTTTACTTGACGCCTCCGGTCTTCCTATTGAGGAGATTGCAGCTAATGAACACATCCAGCAAGTCATCGTCGATGAAACAAGTAAAAGGGTGTGTCTAATAGAGACGAATAGCTATGACAACGATGAATTATCTTCGGCAGATAAAGCCGGCGATTCATACCGCTTTGGCGTTATTGATGCAATTTGTGCTACCGAGGAGGGCAAACAATACTTAGCTAACTCAATAAATAAAGCCTCCGGATGCGAGAGTATTCAGGATGTGGGTGAGAAGATTGAGAACAACATACTGTGGGGCATTAATCCTAGAAACGAACGGTCTCGTAGTAGCTCATACGACGAGCTTATCCATAATAGTGCTCTCATCCAGAACGTCGCTAAATATAACAGTGTGCTCAGAAAGCTCGGCTGGGAGCCACTGAAGAAAGATGAGTCACTCGCTAAGTTATTTTATACATACGTAGACTACGGGATTCAAGAAGAAGAAAGAGCTAAGAGACGAATTGATCTTCAAGATAGAGCATACAAGCTAGGTCTTATTACCCCCGAAGTTACTGACCGATTATATGACCGTCAATTCAACGTGCTATTCAGAGAGGCGAGAAATGGATTTACATGGATACTGGATAGTGATGGTGGCGACGCATTCCTATCCGGCCATGTTGTTAGTCCTGATCTAGTTCCAAGTGGTAACGATCTAACGGCTAACTACTGGCGGGAACAATCTAGCTACTTGGGCAATGATGCGATGCGGCTCTGTATGGCGCAGGCATACGGTATGACCTTCTTAGAAGATCGGTGGACACTTAAGCTATCCGACCTGATAGACAAGAAGGGCATTCTCAAGGATGCATTCTTTCAAAATCGTCCAGGATCATTCCTACGAGACGTCTACAATGCCCAAGAGACTTATCATTCTTGTGACGGCGAGGAATACGCAAGGACTATTAGATTTCTGGAAGCGCACAAGGATCAGACTAGAAAAGCCGACGGTAGCAGAGCACTGGTCGATCTACTGGGCAAGATGAAAAATGAAAATGGCGGTTATGATATGAAAGCTATTACTGATCTACAGCGCTTAACCGGTCTTACCTATAACTACAAGAAGTTGTTTGATGCCAATGGTCTAAAGCCGAAAGTCTGGCAAAATGTCTTCTCGCAAGGGGGTCACCTTGCGATTCTTAGGTACTATCAAAACCAAGACGAAGCCGGCAAGAAGCGGATGGGGCTGGATGACAAGCAGATAGCGGTCGCAAGAGGCTATAGTAGTATTAGTGAAGGCAATGACTGGAATGACTCTCGAAGTCTCTTCGAATCATATGTTAGAGAACATTACGATGAACTGACTATCGACCAAATCGAGTGGACAGCAAGCATCATGGCTCGCCTGTCCAACTCTAACGCCAGTGAACTGGCTGATCGTTCCGAGGCTTTCACTCGTGAGCTACTCAAGCTGGATGCAGACAAGATACCGGAAGCTCTAGATAAGATCGAGGATATCTATATTCATAATCACTTACCCTACGTCGGTAAGAACTACCTGGTCTTTCGCACCATACACCCGTCAGATAATCTGGAAAATGATTTTCACTTTGACAATGGCCGGATCAGCCCCGTCCTCCAGCAAGCCACCGGTGACATAAGGAGTGGCAAGCTGGATCAGATGCTGAATAGCAGGGATGCCATCATCATCTCGGACCTGCTCCGAGCCTCGCTCGGCTCTAATAACCGCTCAATCAGGGAGTATCTAGCTACCCTAAAGAACGGCCAAGCTCTACTTGATCAGCTGAGCTCAGGTGAGCTGGATTGGGATACCTTTAATCAACCAACCAACCTGATGGATAAGGACACCAAGGCTAACTACGACACTCTCAGCACCTTTGCCTGGCACTTAGCTACTCTCTACAACAGCACCTTGCCCGGTAAAGAACATCCCTATCAGCTGATCCATCAGCAAGCAGGTCAGTCGAACACCAAAAACCAACTAGACCATCCCAACGCTCTCCAAACCGACTTCGCTAACCTGACTAGCCTGATCAAACCCAACAGCCGATATACTCTGGCTGACCGAGCCGTCCGTTACTTTGCTCACTTCGTCGGTATCGAGGATTTAGCCGGTGCTGAGCGGTACATGGATAATATCGTCAAAGAGGCAGATGCCAGAAACCGCAAAACAGCTGAATACCTTGCTACTACGAAGGAGCCTAAGCTCCAGCCCGGTGACCTGGTCAAAGGTATGGGCGGCACCAGAGGCAGTGGTATCCGTTACCTATCTTACGCTTTCCAGAATGGCTCTATCTCTAAAGAGTACTTAGGTGATGCGTCTCGTAGTGACACTACGCCACTGGATGCTGATGTGAGTATAGTCCTGTACGGCGAACAGACGATTGACCAAACCATGGATAATATGCTAGCTGACGGTTATGGCTGGGGTCTCTGGACGGTGCTGAGACCCGACAAGGATAGATTCATTGTCACTCGACGTGACGAAGGTGAAGCCGACCAAAGTGTCTATGATCTGAGTGTGCCCGATGCTAACTTTGACCGTACCGACCTCACTCAGGAAGAGATTGACCGTCGTCTCAAGGAGATAGCGGAAGCTAAGCGCCATCGCCGAGAGGGGTTGTCCAAGCTGGAAATCTTTGCTACCGGTGTAGATGGCGAGGGTCACTATGGCATCCGGACCGGCTTTGGTATGGATAAAGTTAGCTTCTTCGTCGCTATCCCTGCTTCCTATGGCATTACCCCCGTCTCCGAAGTCACCAAGCTAGAGATCGCCCTGGGTGGCTTCTATATCCCCATTGTAGACAGAGACAGTGAAGAGCTCGTCTTCACCCCAGCTGACTATGACAAGATGAGGGAGCAGATGTCCGGCCTCAGTCACTACCATACCGGTGACTATCAGTTTGCCCCGGATAGTGAGCTAGATCTTCCCTCTACCAATGTCGGCAAGACTACCGTTCCTAGTACTACCACCATCATCAGTGAACTTCCAACTAGCATAGCCGAGACTGATCATAAGCATGAAGTGATCAATCAGGCCATCAAGCAGGCTATTACTAATATCCCTGAGCTAAACCTCAGCTATAAAGACTACCTAGATGGTGACCTAACCGAGAATATAGTTGAGATGATCGATACCGGCTCAACCGGCAGACAGACTAATGCTCCCGGCTCCGGTGACTTTGACTACGTGGCTAGGCTGGATAGAAGCATTCTCAATAACCCAACCAAGAAGCAGCAGATCGCTGATGCGCTCCTCACTGCCTTTGGTAGAGAGAATGATGGTAGCGCCATAGTCAATGGTAACCTTCGCCTCAAACAAGTATCTATCGATGGACTAACCGAACCAGCTGACATTGACATCACCTTCGTTCAGAAGACTAACAAAGTCCAATACTCGACTGATATGGCACTGACTGACCGTTTAACTAACATTAAGAAACAGTCGGAGCATAAATACCACCAAGTCCTGGCTAACGTCATCTACGCCAAGCAGTTCCTCAAGGCTGCCGGTGCCTACAAGCCAAGACGCAGTCCCGAGGCAGAAGGAGTGGGCGGACTAGGCGGTGTCGGCATCGAGAACTGGGTTCTGCAGCATGGCGGCTCATTCAAACAAGCTGCTAGAGACTTCCTGAGTGTAGCTGACAACTACTCCAGCTTTGAGGACTTCCGTACCTACTACCCGGTCTGGGACTATGGTGAGAACCATAAAGGCATTCGCAGTAAGCCCCACGACAACTTCGTTGCTGACAATATGAACCAAGAGGGCTATGAGCGGATGAAAGAGGCGCTCAGGACAGTGGTGGGGTAGAGGTTGCTGCCGGGTCAGGCAAAATGTAAACATTTTGCTTGCCCCGACAGACATCATTATATCCCCGGTGGGTATATAATGACTTCGGTGAAGCTCAGATCAAACCCTGAGATATCTCTCATAACCGAGGAAGACTCATGCTCCTGGCAGACACCATTATTTTCGTCTACCGAATCAGACAAAATGTAAACATTTTGCTTGCCCCGACAGACGAAAATAACGCCCCTCACGGGGCGTAAGTCTTCTTCGGTTATGGTGGGCGATTCAGGACTTGAACCTGAGACCTCGTCATTATCAGTGACGCGCTCTAACCGGCTGAGCTAATCGCCCAAGTTACTCTATTGTAACACCTAAAAGTGGTGGAGATAAAGAGGCTCGAACTCTTGACCTCCTGCTTGCAAAGCAGGCGCTCTAGCCAACTGAGCTATATCCCCACGTCATGCATTCTACCAGATACGGGCGAATTGACGCAAGGCGGCGTGAGGGGAGTGTTTAGCGGTGGGCATAGCCGAATTAGGGGTGAATTAGTGTATAATGCTTGTATAAATATATGCATCGATACGAAAAGCCACCGATCAAAAAAGTTGACCCCTCTAATGAGTGGGGCAGGGAAGATGTGTTCAGGCTGCCTGAGCCCGATCAGGCGGGTGAACTGACGAACTTACCTCAGCCCGGTGAGGTCGCAAGGGTGGATGAGTCTCCTATCCAGCCTGAAACGACCGGGGCTACACCATCGCCGGAGGCGGCGGAGGGTGAGCCGTCTTTGGAGCAGATGTCACAACACTTATTAGATATGATTGTCGATCTTGCTGGTAGTGATGACGAGGAGGCTATAGAGCCGCCTCCACTGGCTGCCGCCAGATGCCTGGCGGAGTCCATGCCGATAATTAAGGCGGATGACCCAGCTAGGGACGAAGCGATCAGAGGTGTGCTAAATAACTGTCGGCGCTACGACGACTCTATCAAATATCACTTGATTAACGACATTTCGACTCTGTTTAGCGAGCAGGATGTTACTCTGGCTAGCCATGATGGACTGGAGGATCTGACTACAGACTGCCTGAGCCAAGCGGTGCGAGACCATCGGAATCGGTTTGTCGAGCCGGTGGAGTCTATCTCTAGTCCGGCTTACGGCTATTTTATCAGCAAGGTACTTGCCGATACGGAGTCGGCTGACGAAGTAAAGGAGCGTCTTGACCGGGAGAATATCAGTCTAGCAGATGTCGCCAGGGCGACTATTCTAGATGATAGATATATCTGCCTGTATAAGCCCGGCGAGGATAATCCCGAGCTGAAGCAGCAGGTGCTAGATAACACTAAGAGTCTGGTTGATAGTCTAAAGAACTTGGGCTACGACCCGCTAGAGGACAGGCGGTTTGTCGAGCGATGTTGCGATGAGAAGCTGGGTGAAGCTACGCAAGAGAATCTACATCAAGCTGGGGTGATCAATGACGATAATGTCGCTAGGCTATATGACTATTTGATCAGTAGTGGTAGAGGCATGGTGGCTGTCGTCTCGACCAAGATTTGCCCTGACGCCCCGGCGACCAGGTTTTGGAACACAGTTGATGTAGATGACAGCTCGGGACACAAACCGGCTAGTGAACGGACGTTGGTGCAGTCAATTGAGATGAATCGTTTCAGCGGCTTCCTAAACTCGATTAGATCAAGGGGTAAAGACCGTCCCATCAGTGACTACTTTACCGACGGGGTGCCAAACGAACTCTTTATCGAGACCCTGGATCAGAGCTTGAAGCTTAAGAAAGAAGAATACAACGGCAGCTTTGTGCATGATTGCATCGGTCGTACCCCGATGACGCCACTGATACTGGACAAGCTGGGCGATGTGCAACGGCGGTCGGTAGAGGCCTATGGTAGCTTGGAGTCGTTTGAAGAGGGTCAGACTTTCTGCGAGGTCATGCAGGAGGGGCGGGAAGAGCATGCTGACCCGGCTAAGGTGGCGGAAGATATCCGGCATCTCGCTCAGCGTTTCCCATTCTTGCGAGGTACTTATACCAAGCTCCTCCGGCTGGAGCACGATGGCAAGGCGGCTATCCTGGGCGATGACTACATTGGCGATATCGTCTACTACGATAGTCACGTCGACGATATCATCTGTGATAAAATGACGAGCCGGCAGAAGATCGAGACGATAAAACGCCACCTGGATACATTGCAGCGGTATGATCTGTTTAATGGCGACAGAGCTCGGACGACCAACTACGCCATTTTGGTGGGAGAGAAAGAGGGGTCGGGCGAACTATTTGACGATCTGGCCGATGTGGTTGAGTTGAGCGAAGAGACCAAGCAAAATCTGGTAAAGGTGCTGAGAACGGGCAATTTCTGTCATATTCGTTCGTTTGAAGAGTTAGAGAATTATCGAGCGATCGTTTCGGAGCGGCTTTGCGACGACCTGATTAGTGGTGAGAGAGATGAGGTTGTCAAAGCGGCTCGCTTCATTATGCGACCGGACAGACCAAGCCGTACCCTGGCGGCTTATGATCTGAAACACCTTACCAAGGCCGGTGCACTGACGATCAATGACCGGGCGGTGATGCTACTGCGTAAGAAGATAAAAGACGCCAAGAGCGCCGAGGATGTCCTGCGAGTGATTCAGCATTCTCCCTTGTGTACACCGGTAGTGGGTGATGACGGAGTGGCTCGGATCACCAAGATCGAGGGCTCGGAGTCCGACCTAATGGATAAGCTGACTCGCTTTGTCACCGACGATTGGAACCGGGCTCTATTCGACCCTGACGCCGACAACGATGGGGTGGAGCGTACTCAAATAGCTGATGACCAAGGTGAGGGCAGGATTGACGTGGTTAAGCTGAATGGCGCTCCTTTCAATATCCTCAGTCATACTATCTACATGTTTGGTAATGCGGGTATTTATAGCGCCTTGATGAAAGATCCCGGTGTCTGGAACACGGCTCGGGGATCATCAACCATCTCGGCCAGCTGTGTCAGTAGCGATTATCTCTATTATCTGAAAGATGAGAGCCGTGAGGGGGTGACGCTGGGTTTTAACAATATTGGCTATGGCGGCATCATCGGCATGTGTCCGCAAGATGGCTATCTCAGCGGCAACTTCTTACCTAATATGTTTAGTCTGCCTCTGACGACTTGTGATGAGTTTATCAAGCGGTGCATTAGCAAGCGGGAACAATCCGTGGCGGGCGAACTGGATACGATGCACTATAACGAGGTGGGACTATTTCGCAACTCCGGTGATCTAAATGTCCGACATGGTCGCCTGCAACCGTCCTATATCGTGGCGCACGGTGCTGATGTGACGGTGATTAACGACAACAGCAAGAAATTTGCTCGGTATTTTGGCATACCGATAGTGTTGATTGATGATAAGGCGTACTATAGAAAAAATAATTTTGCTTATTATAATAAGAATAGGCTAAAGGAGGCAAAGCATGAAAAGCAGCAATAACGAACCGCAACCGAATCCGGGACGAGATAACGAGCGACGCCCTGAGGGTCGTGGTCCGGTCTTCATCGGCTATAACGAAGAGTTTGATAGCAAGCTCAGGGAGAGCGCTAAGCGAGACTTGATCGAGAGTAGCTTACTGCAAGACACCCTGATGAAGATCTACCGAGGTGAGTTTGATAAGCTTCGCCCGAAGGATCAGTCGCAGCGGGAGGCTGATCGAGGAGAGTCCGATACTAAAGCCAAGAGCAATTCTGACGACAAGCGGTAAATCAGTCTAGCCGTCATGACAGCCGGAAGTCGGACTACCGGTTAGCTCAGCTGTGACCGGTTGGCGGGGCGGTCGTGCTATAATATCTGTGCCAGTTTGCCGGATGGTCGCTGGTGAGGCGATAGTCTCACGAGAGGAAAGTCCGGGCAGTGTAGAGCAACGACAGTCGCTAACGGCGACCGGGGGTGACCCTAGGGAAAGTGCCACAGAAACGATACCGCCCAGCACCTTTACTAGCTTTGTGTCGGATGTCGGCCGAGCCGACGGTAACTCGCAGAGCTAGTAAAGGTGCTGGGTAAGGGTGAAAGGAGTGAGGTAAGAGCTCACAGTCGGGTGCGGTGACGCATCAGAGAGGTAAACCCTGTTGACTGCAAGGAGATCGGACTACTGGTGGCTCGCCAGCCGATCGTTTTAACCCGCTAGACGTGATTAGCAATAGTCATGGTAGATAGATGACCATCTAAACAGGACCCGGCTTATAGGCAGACTGGTAGACTTAATAAAACACCCTCTTACTAAGAGGGTGTTTTAGATTTAGCGATTCTCCGACAAAGCTATTTTTGGGTAGCTTTGACGATGGCAGTGAAAGCCTCGGGTTCACGCACTGCTAAGTCAGCTAGGGTCTTGCGGTCAAGCTGGATATTCTTAGCTTTGAGACCGGCTATCAGCTGAGCGTAGGTAGTACCATTCTGCCTGGCGGCGGCGTTGATACGGGTGATCCATAGGCTACGCAGGTCACGCTTGCGGTTGCGCCGGTCACGAAAGGCGTACTGTAACGCTTTGATGATCCGGGCGTTCGCTAGACGGAAGCTGCGCCCGGCGCTGTTATGTTTCATGCCTTTGGCTTGCTTTAGCACCTTGTGGTGGCGAGCTCTGGCGGTGACACCTCGTTTAACTCTCATTCTTACTCCTTCTCCATGTAGATTAAATAATTTTAGACACCTAGAGCCCGGCGAATAGTCTGCTTAGCCGAACCATTGATCTTAGTGTCGGCTTTCTTGGCTCGCTTGCTTCGGGCAGTCTGATGGGCTAGCTTGTGGTGGGTGGCGGCGTTGCGCCGTAATAGCTTGCCGGACTTAGTCAGGCGGATGCGCTTGCTAGTGCCCTTGTGCGTCTTTAGCTTTGGCATGAGGGTTACTCCTTATGATGATATTCAGGTTGCGACCTGCCATCACCGGCTTATTATCGGCGACGGCGACGTCTGACAGCTGATCGAGTATTTTACTGAGTAAATCTCGACCCACCTCAGGGTGCGCCATCTCTCGACCACGAAAAATCAGCTGAATCTTGACTTTATCGCCGTCTAATAAGAACTTACGGACTTTGCGTAGCTTGATGTTGAGGTCATTTTGGCTAATCTTGAGCCCCAACCGCATCTGTTTGATCTCACTACTATGCGCATTCTTACGGTTACGCTGCTGCTCTTTCATCTTTTGATACTGGTACTTACCCCAGTCAACGATTTTAGCAACAGGTGGTGCTGCATTGGGTGATATCTCTACTAGGTCAAGACCGACCTCACGGGCTTTATCGAGGGCTCTCGCAGTAGGCATGACGCCTAATTGATCGCCGCTTGCACCGATAACACGTAGCTCACGAGCACGGATCTGACCATTTATCCGAATTGAATGATTGGCTATATAGATCCTTTTACCTGATATTAGTTTATATGGCTCCGGAGGCCGGATTCGAACCGGCGACCCATTGATTAACAGTCAACTGCGCTACCGCTGCGCCACTCCGGAATAGTTATCTAACCACGGCAACTGATCGCCGGGACTTTGTCCACTGTAGACTCAATCATCGTGTGTTCGCTCATGATTATAACTAAGTTACCTCTGAGCAGTCAACCCCAGCAGGATGCACCACCTGTTTCTCGTCTAGGGATGGAGCAGATGGGCAACTACGTCTTTTTGATAGGTAATTTTGACCAAGCATCAGCTGGGTAGACTCCAGCCCAGCAGGATACATAAAGTCATGCTACTAAGGCTAGAGAGCGTGCAACCATGCTTGCCATGATTAGCGTATTAGCCGGTGTTGGCGGAACTGCAATGCTTCGGCGACGTGTTGATCGGTGACTGTATCTGATTCGTCGAGATCGGCAATGGTAGTGGCGACTCGCATGGTCTTGAAATAACCACGGGCGGACAGCCCCAGCTTATCCATGGCGTCATCCAGTAGCTTCTTGGCGGCGGGTGAGAAGTGGATTAGCTGCTGGAGCTGCTTATTGGATAGGCCGGCGTTAGGGCAGTGCTGCCGTACTTCGCTGCGATGTCTGGCGTCGACGATAGCCTGGCGCCACTCAGTGGCCACCGGGTGATCGGTCGGCGTCGTGCTGGTCAAATCCTGCCTAGGCACCCGGGCGACTTGAACAAATAAATCGATCCGATCAAGCAACGGGCCGGATAATTTCTTTTGGTATTCCTGGATCATTTTCTGACTACAGCTACATTCATGACTAGTGTCACCGTAGTAGCCGCAAGGGCAAGGGTTCATAGTAGCTAGCAGCATGAAGTTGGCGGGGTAGGTTGATTTAGTGCCGGCTCGGCTGATATTGATCCGGTGATCCTCTAGTGGCTGACGCAACGCCTCGAGAGTGCGCTTAGAGAACTCCGGCGTTTCGTCGAGAAAAAGTACACCGTTATGGGCAAGCGATATTTCGCCGGGGGCGATGTTAGTGCCGCCGCCAACCATGGCTACATGCGAGGCGGTGTGGTGAGGCGACCGGAACGGTCGTGCGGTAATGACCTCATCGCTCTCGCCGGCTAGCGAATAGAGTTTGGTCGTCTCGAGAATCTCCTGGTCATTTAAGGGCGGTAAGAGACCGGGCAACGCTTTGGCTAGCATGGTTTTGCCCGAGCCCGGTGGCCCGACGAAGAGAACGTTGTGGTGTCCGGCGGCAGCAACTTCAAGCGCTCTCTTGGCCAGTGCCTGACCGTGAATGTCGTCAATGGAGGGTAAATTTGTATAACTATTATTTACAACATAATTGTGGGCTGGAGAAATAATGTGTTCGCCGATCAAATGCTCAAATACGCTGTTAAGAGTTGTTGCTCCTACTACGCTAATACCTTTGACTAGGGCTGCTTGCTGAGCATTATTGAGCGGTACGATGATACCGGAGTGCTTAGTTGCTTTAGCGCATTCGGCTAAGCTTAGTGCACCTCTGACATTGCGTAGTTCGCCATTCAGTCCCAGCTCGCCGGCAAATAAGACACCCTTAGCAACCTTAGCCGGTAGCTGCTTACTGGCAATCAAGATAGATAGGGCAATTGCCAGGTCGAGGTGAGAGCCGTCCTTGGCGATATTGGCAGGTGCCAGGTTGATGGTGATGCGTTTAGCGGGGAAGCTAAAGCCGGAATTAACGATAGCCGAGCGAACTCGCTCTCTCGACTCGGCAATCGACTTATTGGCTAGTCCTACGATATTAAATGCGGGTAGTCCCTTGGTGATATCACACTCCGAGACGACCGGTACGCCATCGTAACCCTTGGCGACTGCGGTTTCTACTCGTGCGATCATGATAGACCATATTATAACGCCAGCTTAAAATATCTGTACAGGCATACCTCTGTAGGGTGTTGATTTATTAACATGAGTTTGCTATAGTAGACGGTGTCTGGGGCTGATATATACCTTGACGGATGGACTTTAACAGTTTGATCGGCGAGCAGTTGACAACTTTACAGTCGTAATAAATGCAAAGAATCGTTTGCAAGCCTTTGTCGCCAGTCTAAAGAGTGCTTTCGCTCCCAAGGCTGTCGCCATGGCCGTTGCTGCCTGAGCTTGTTAGCTTAGAATTATTGGCAGCCCGCCAAGTGACCGACGCACGATAGGTCACTTGTGCGTCAGATTATGGTGCTAGGTTATCTCCGGATTCTCTTGCCCCGGGGTTAGCCGAAGCGAAAGCAGGGGCGTCTATCCGTTATCTGAGTAGAACTCTTGAGACGGATTGATGTAGCCACGAGTTCTACTAGGCTTCGTAGATGATCGGATTGTTACCATGCGGACGCGGGGGTAGTTCCCGCCAGCTCCACCAGATGTGATTTTGGCAATGAACTAATATATGTGCGTGGTAAAAAATACTAGCCGGGGTCGTTGACATGGCTGAATTGGTGCGATACTATAGTGGTGGTTGATGAGTAAAAAATGTATTCATGAACCGCGCACATACAAAAACAAAAATTATCAACAATAACACAAATCAAATCTCCATAAACGACCCGAATTCTCGCAGCGGGTCGTTTTTTGTATGACCGGTTTTTGTGGCTAGGCGTTCAAGCTTGGTTGCCCGGGCACGACGACATGGTGGTGTTTGACTTTGATGCCCCGGTTTCCAACCCAGTGATTCTGACGGACAAAGCTAGCTTGCCATCAAAGTGTCTGACGGTTCGGCGTGATTTGCCTGGAGAGCCGGCGGGGTGCAGATCGTTGATCAAGCTAAGACTAAATGAAATCAAGCGTTATGCAAGCTCAAGACGAGACAATAGCTCTTGGGTATGTACTATTCGTAAAGAGAGCTTGGTTGTGAACCGGAGTGAGCTAAGAGCGGCAATCTTGGCGTGGGGTGTTGGTTCGGATAGTGAGGGCTTATGGTAAGGTGCAGAACTCCGGGGTGACGTCGGTGCATAGTTTGGGCTGATACTGTTTGCTATGGCTAAGACGTCAATAAGTCTCATCACCAGACTAGAAGGTTGCTTATACAATATTTACAACGTTAATTTTGGGCATTATCAAGGATCCTGCATCTTTATAACAGTGGTGATAATAAAAAATACAACGCATAGCGGAAGCTTAAGCGTTGACAGTCGGCTAGTTGTTTGGTATAGTCAACCTAAGCTTGTAAGACAAAAAGAACTAATCAAAAGTCCGAAAAAGCTCGCTCTTTAATCTAAAATAAAAACTGACAAATATAAATTGTCTGCGTGCCGGGGCGGATCAAGCCTCGCTGAAAGTCATCAGCCGGTGAGGAGCTTGAGACGCATAGCACACAGACAGGATCGTGTCACCGGCTGAAGTGAGGAACGCAACCACATAAGACGTTTGTCCACAGCTGAGAGTTCGTGACAGGCATGGTAGCTGTAGTGCCACAGAGTCGTGGTGCTAGTGCTACCACTCTGTCACGAAAGCGTTGAGCGTAAGATAAAATCCAATCAGAGGGATTTTGATCCAGCTCCGCTACACATATGCTCCCGAAAGGGAGTGGTCAGTCGAGGCTTGTCTAGCTTCTGATGTGACCGTGACCCGCGCCCCATTTTGTTTTTAGTGGGCGGATGGGATGTCGCACTTTAGACTTCACAACTACGGAGGAAGCTGGGCAGCCTCTCTTACAACATTGCCGAAGCCGGACCATTTTGTACCGGTGTTTTTGATTTTACACTAGCGGTATTATAAACTTAATCTATGAGAAAGCGGACGATCGCTATCGTGTCTTTGGTCGGAGTAATCCTGGCGGTGATTGCTCTATTCTTTGTGCTCAATATGACTAACCCGTCGGATAACGGTCCGGCGGGTATATTATTAGTATTGGGGTTGATCTATCTATTGAGCTATAGTTTCATTGTGCTCATGACAATGATTATTAGATATGTTTGGGGGCTAGTTCGTCCGAGCCAACCGATTACCACTACGTCCGACAGCAAGGCACGACGCTCGCAGACAAAAGTGCTAGCTGTCTGTGGAGTACTGGCCATGATGCCGCTGATCGTCATCTCGCTCAACTCTATCAAGCGAATCGAGCTGACTGACGTGGTGCTGACGACCATTACCGAGGCAGTAGCGGTCTTTTATATCGTCAAGCGCCTGTAGATGCACTGCTAAGTGGGGTCACTATGGAGCAGGGTTGTATGTCGGAGCCGATTGGCCGGTGTAGTCGAGAACTGCTGATCTCTCATGTTAATCTGACCGTGGTTATGCTATACTGTATCAGTAATGGAACCGAGTGCAGGCACGCCCAATTTTAATACCGCTCCCAGGCCGGGTAATAACGTCGAGAGTGGCGGCAACCAGCTACCACAGTACAATGTAGACCCAGGCACAACGATTGACAGTAGTCCGAATAATCTTAATCAAGCGCCGATGGGGCATGAGCAGTTGGCTAGTGCCGAAGAGCTGGCGTTGCCTAGCCAAGCGATGACTGTTAATCCTGTGGCTCAGACCACTCAGTCAACCACCACCACCTCTACCACTACACCGGTTGACCCCGTGGTAGTTGATGCAGAGAAGTTCAATCGGGTCTGGGTGGACAAGACCAAGCAGACCATTAGTGCTACCGAGACTGACCCTTATGAGCAGGCACATCAGATCGCTCAGCTGATGCAGGGATATCTAAAGGAACGTTATGGTAAAATTATTAACAGTAAATAAAAGTGGGCAAGTAGACACCGCTTAACATTAGGATAAAACTGGGATGGGCATGGGTAATCTGATCGCAACGCTAGTGAGTGCACTGGTCTTTATCGGTGTGATGGCGGTTATCATCACGATCGCCTACATGGCATTCCGCAAAGAAGTACGAGGGCGCAAGAACTACGAGCGAGCCCTTAAGATGGTTCAGGTGATGATCCAGTTGCCACCAAGTAGCGAGGACAAAGAGGTGGGCAGCAGGGATATTCGTGATGTGACTGACGAGAGTATCTCTCAGGCTCAGACTATGTATGACATCATCGCCAGTACAGCTACCAAAGGGTTTCATAGTCGGATCTATGGTCAGCGCCACATCTCATTTGAGATTATCGCTCATGATGGACTGGTTCACTACTATGTGGCGGTGCCATTCCTGTTACTAGACAATATCAAGCAGGCGGTCATAGCAGCATATCCGACGGCTCGCCTGGAGGAAGTGGCTGAAATAAATGTGTTCAACAGGGCGAGCAAGATGAGCGGCACTCTGGGCGGTGAGATGCACTTGTCTCGCCCCTACCTATTTCCGATTGCCACCTATAAGGACACGAAGCGTGATGCCATGGGGGCGATTCTTAACGCTCTCACCATGGCCGGACGAGGTGATGGTGTGGCGGTGCAAATCTTATTACGTCCGGCTAAGCCGAACTGGGCGCACAAGATTGACGACCGGGTACAAGATATTCGGGATGGTAAAAAGAGTGCCAGTGGCAATCGTAAAGGCTCGGCAGCTCTAGCCTATGCCGGTCAGATATTGGAGGCGCTCTGGAAACCGCCTGATGAAATAAATAAAGAGAAAGAGACCAAGCCGCTGAGCGGTACTGATCAGACCAGGGTGGAGCAGATGGAGGAAAAAGCCCGGCATGCCGGCTACGAAGTGATGATTCGCCTGGTGGTATCGACGCCGAACTCGGCTCGCTCGCAGGCACTCTTGACCAGCTTGCAGTCCGCCTTCGCTCTCTATACTTTGCCGACCGGTAACGGCTTTAAGTTTGAGCCGACTAGTGACATCAAGAGCTTCGTGACGGATTACATCATGCGCTTCTTCCCGGCCGAGAAGTCGTCGGATATTCTTAACTCGGTCGAGCTGGCGACTATCTTTCATTTGCCCAATCAGACCAATATCCCGTCGTCTCAGGTGGAGCGTCAGACCTTCCGAGAGATTGATGGCCCGACCCAAGCGATGAATGACGGGATCTTGCTAGGTAACAATGTTTTCCGGGGTGTAGTCAAGCCGATCAGGCTTTCCTTAGATGATAGGCGTCGTCATACTTACATCATGGGTTCGACCGGTATGGGTAAATCGGTCCTGCTCAAGCGCTTGGCGCTACAGGACATGATCAATGGCGACGGCTTCGCCTTCATCGATCCGCACGGCGATGCGGCAGAGGACATCTTGCGTATGGTGCCGAGAGAACGGGTTAACGATATAATCTACTTTAACCCAACCGATTCAGACAATCCGATCGGCATGAACTTATTTGAGGTCAGCAAAGATGATCCTGATCCAACTCGCACCAAGGACTACATAATCTCAGAGACGATGAATATGCTTTACTCGCTCTATGACCCGAATCACCAGGGCTTCGTCGGGCCCCGGATGGCAAATATCGTTCGTTATGCTTCACTCCTGCTGATGGATAGCCCGGGCGGTGGAACATTTATGGATATTCCGAAGGTACTGCGTGATCCCGACTTTACCAAGCCGAGGATCAAATATCTTCACACCCAGCAAGCGATCGATTTCTGGACAAAGGAGTGGCCAAACGCCCAACGATCCAATGACGCCGGTGAGGTAACCAGCTGGGTGGTGTCTAAGTGGGCAGACTTCGAGAATGTCGTCATTAGTAATGTTCTTGGGCAGCTTCACTCAGGGCTAAACCTGCGAGAGATCATGGACAAGCGCAAGATCCTGCTGGTTAACCTATCGAAAGGTAAGTTGGGCGACATTCCCGCCAAGCTCCTCGGTATGGTCTTCGTGATGAAGTTTCAAGCAGCGGCCATGTCTCGGGCTAATATTCCGGAGGAGGAGAGGAAGGACTTCTGTCTCTACGTTGATGAGTTTCAGAACTTCGCTACTGACTCATTTGAATCAATTCTCTCTGAGGCTCGTAAGTATCGGCTGAACTTGATCGTGGCTAATCAGTTCATGGGGCAGTTAACCGATAAAATCAGGGGAGCGATCGTCGGTAACGTCGGTACTTATATCATTGGACGAGTCGGCTCAGACGACGTGGAAAATGTAGTCAAGATGTTCCAGCCAACCTTCCAGCCGGAGGACTTGCTCTTTATGCCCAACTATACGGCGGCGGTAAAGATGTTGGTCAATGGCGCACCGACGGCACCCTTTACCATGTCCTTGCCACCGCTCAAAGTACAGACGAATGATGACTTGGCTAAGTCGTTAATCAGACTTTCGGCAGAACGGTATGGTCGTCCTCGGGCAGAAGTCGAGGCAGAGATCGAAAAGCGTCTATCGACTACGGCGAATACGCCGACTCGCAAGCCTGCCAACTCCGTCGTTACTGTCGACAAGGGTACGGCAGCGTCGCAGCCGTCTTCTAATGACTTCTTACAGAATTGGCTAGCCAAACGTCAAGCATCCGGTCAGCCGGTCGCTCAGCAACCTATCTCACCTCAGCCGGTTAGTCAGCCTCAGCCTAGAGCTGCTCAGCCGGGGGCTCACTCGGCTTCATCGACGCTATCTACACCGATGTCAATGATAGGGCAGAGTCCGTCGACCATGCCGTCCGCTCGGCCGGCTCAACCGACCTTACCGGCTCAGCCGACCCTAGCCTCGCCGGCACCGTCAACGCCGCTACCACCCCCGGCTCCAGCCACTCCGCCGACTCCACCTAACACAGAGTACTACTACAATCGAGCTAATGCCCCTGCCCAGATTCCGGTAGCTACTCCGCCGACCGGTTCGGCTACTTCGCCGACTCCGCCACCAGCTCAGCCGGCTAGCCGGACGGATGATGACTCAGAGGCGCTGACTCTGCATTTTCATTAAGAGGACAGACTGCTACGCTCTACAGTCTAGACGACTCGAAAGCTGGCTTATGGCGTCTAACAGCCTTGACGGGCTTTGAGGGCTGAATCACGGCATTTTTATAGTACCTATGATATACTATGTTAAGTTAATCGTAGAGAGGGATAAATTAGATAGATTATGGCAAAGAGTAGATCAAATGCAGATGACTATGATTCCAGTCAGATCCAAGTCCTGGAAGGCTTGGAGCCGGTTCGCAAGCGTCCCGGTATGTACATCGGTTCGACCGGCTACGATGGGGCACACCATCTGATTAAAGAGATTGCCGACAACAGTGTTGATGAAGCTATTGCCGGCTATGGAACGATGGTGCTGGTCGAGCTGCTGGCGGACGGTGGTTGTCGAGTGACTGATGACGGGCGGGGTATCCCGGTCGACATTCATCCCAAGACCGGCAAATCAACTCTTGAGACCGTACTGACTATTCTGCACGCCGGCGGCAAGTTTGGCGGTGGCGGCTATAAGGTATCGTCAGGTTTGCATGGTGTCGGCTCGTCGGTAGTTAATGCTCTATCGGAGAAGTTTATCGCCGAAGTGTCGCATCACGGACAGCTCTATCGGATTGAGTTCTCTGAGGGTAAGCCGGTGTCTAAGCTGGAAAAGCTCGGGCAGACTGACATGGCAAGAGGTACTCGAATCACTTTCTATCCGGATAAGCAGATCTTTAAGGAGTTTAGCAAGTTTGACCGTAACTGGGTGCTGAAGTATCTACGTCACCAGGCTTACCTGACTAAGGGTATCCGAGCCAAGCTGATCGACTATCGAGACAACGAAGCTCATCCCTTCCGCTACGAGTTTTACTTCGACGGCGGGATCAGATCGTACGTTAAACACCTTAATGTAGGCAAGGAAACGCTAAGCCCCGATGTGTTTTATGTTGAGAAGAAGGTCGAAGACTCGGAGGTTGAGATTGCCATACAGTATAACGATGGCTACAGCGAGAATGTTATGCCTTTTGCCAACAACGTGTACAACCCGGAGGGTGGTACTCATCTGATGGGCTTTCGAGCGGCGATGACTCGAGTAGTGAATGATTATGCTCGCAAAGTCGGATTGCTTAAGGAGAAAGAGGAGAATCTGACCGGCGATGACATCAGGGAGGGGCAGACAGCGGCGATCTTAGTCAAGATTCCCGACCCGCAGTTCGAGGGGCAGACCAAGAATAAGCTGGGCAACCCCGAGGTGCGCCGTTATGTGGATCAAGTAACGAGCGAATACTTCGCTTACTATCTGGAGGAAAATCCGGCTACTGCTAAGAAGATAGTGAATAAGGTGATCTTAGCAGCTCGAGCTCGTCGAGCCGCCCGAGCCGCCCGGGAGAGTGTCATCCGCAAGAATCCGCTAGAGGGAGCGTCGTTGCCAGGTAAACTGGCCGACTGCAGTAGTCGTAATCCCGACGAATGTGAGCTCTACATCGTTGAGGGTAATTCAGCCGGTGGGTCAGCCAAGTCGGGGCGCAACTCCAAGACTCAGGCGATCTTACCTCTGAGGGGCAAAGTGCTGAATACCGAGCGAGCCCGGCTGGATCGGATGCTGGGTAATGCCGAGATCGTCTCCTTGATCAAGGGAATGGGGGTTGGTATTGGCGACCAGTTTGATATCAAAGGGCTACGCTACAATCGGATCATCATCATGACCGATGCTGATGTCGATGGCTCGCACATCTCAACCTTACTACTGACTTTCTTCTTCCGCTACATGCCGCAAGTGGTCGAGAATGGACATGTCTATCTAGCCAAGCCGCCACTGTTTGAGCTGGTGCGTAGCGGCAATAAGCCCTCTGATTATGTTTACGATGAGCCGGACTTGGATCCGCTCTTAGATAGTCAGATTGAGACGAGACGAGCTAGTGGCACTAAGATCGACCCGTCGCAAGAACGGTTCAAACAGGCAGGTTATTCAGCGCAGAAGCGCTACAAAGGTTTGGGCGAGATGAACCCGACCCAGCTGTGGGAGACGACTATGGATCCGGAGCGGCGGGTCTTGACTCAGGTCAAGGTGTCAGACCTGGAGAAGGCTGATGCTATCTTCAACAAGCTGATGGGTGACGCCGTCGAGCCGCGCAAAGCCTTTATTCAGAGCCGAGCAGCTGATATTAAGATGGAAGACCTGGACGTCTAGAGGAGGAGTGACCAATGGCAGAAGACCAAGCTAAAGACAATTTACCACCGGACGATCCGGAGCAGTCGAATCCGGCTGAGACGGTTCATGCTACCTCGGGCGAGACCATCAAGGTGGCGGCTGATCACTCTCGAGTAGTCGAGCTTAAGACGGTCGAAGATGTGATGGAGTGGAGCTACCTGCGCTACTCCATGTCAGTGATCATTGACCGAGCTTTGCCTGATGTACGAGACGGGCTGAAGCCTATCCACCGCCGTATTCTCTACGCCATGGAGCGTAATGGCTGGCGGCCGGGGACTAAGTTCACCAAGTCGGCTAATATCGTCGGTGAGGTGATGGGTAAGTATCACCCGCACGGTGACTCAGCCATCTACGATGCCATGGTGCGTCTGGCGCAAGACTGGGTGATGCGAGCACCACTGGTCGAGGGTCAGGGTAACTTTGGTTCGATGGACGGTGATCCACCGGCGGCTCATCGCTACACTGAGGCTCGGATGAGCCGGGCGGGAGCGGCACTCCTGACCGACCTGGATAAGGAAACGGTTGATTTCCGAGATAACTATGACGGAACGCAAAAAGAGCCGGTAGTCCTGCCAGCGATGTTGCCCAACCTGCTACTAAATGGTCAAGTGGGCATCGCCGTGGGTATGGCAACCAATATCCCCACTCACAATCTAGGCGAGCTATGTGATGCCATCACTTACCTGATTGATAACGGCGCTGATAATACTACGATCGACGACCTGCTCAAGTTTGTCAAAGGGCCGGACTTCCCGACCGGGGGTATCGTCTATGCCGGTCCGGCCATGAAGCAGGCTTACCTGACGGGGCGAGGTAGTGTCGTTATCCGGGCGGTTACCAACATAGAAGAAACTAAGCGAGGTCGGTCGCAGATCATTGTCTCAGAAGTACCGTATGGAGTTAATAAAGAGACTCTGATGAAGAAGATTGCTGACCTGGTCAAGGAGAAGAAGATCGTCGGCATCCAGGCACTGAGAGACGAGTCAGCCCGAGGTAAGGTGCGGATGGTGGTCGAGCTGAAGAAGGACGCCTATGCTAGCAAGATCTTAAACCAGTTATTCAAATGGACTAGTCTGCAGACGAGTTTTCACTACAATATGCTGGCATTGGTTGATGGTATTCAGCCACGCATCCTGGGGCTGGAGGACATCCTTAATGAATACCTCAAGCATCGTCGGTTGGTGGTGCGCCGTCGGACTGAGTACGAGCTCAGGAAGGCTGAGGAGCGGGCTCACATCTTAGCGGGGCTCAAGATTGCCCTAGATAATATCGACGAGGTGATCCACCTGATCCGTTCATCGAAGGATTATGAGACGGCTAAGACCGGCTTGATGGAGCGTTTCCAGCTGTCAGAAGTGCAGGCTCAGGCAATCTTAGCCATGCAGCTGCGTAAGCTGACCGGGCTGGATCGCCAAGCGATCGAGAATGAGCTGGCCGAACTGCTGGCGAAGATTGCCGAATACCGGGCAATCCTAGCCGACGAGCAAAAGATTCTGGATATCATCAAGAGTGAACTGGCAGAGATGAAAGAGAAGCTGGGCGATGCCAGGCGGACCAAGATTATCAATCATGAGCTGGGCAAGATGACTGACGAAGACGTTATCCCCGAGGAGGATGCGGTAATCCTGCTGACTGATGAGAATTATGTCAAACGCACCTCTATGACTGACTACCGCAGACAAAACCGAGGCGGCAAAGGCAAGCGAGGGTTGACCACTAAGGAATCAGACACTGTAGCTCAGCTGATCACCGCCAGTACACACGATTTCCTGTCCTTCTTCACCAATAAAGGACGAGTCTTCCGTCTGCGGGCTTTCGACGTACCGGCAGCCGGTCTGCAAGCTAAAGGTACGCCGGTGGTAAACCTGCTATCCTTGCAGCCTGAGGAGAAAGTGACCTCGATCATCAAATATTCTAAGGATGAAGCACAGAGCGGCGACGGCTACTTATTCATGGCGACCACCAACGGCACGATTAAGAAGACCAAAGCAAAGGAGTATGAGAATATTCGAGCCAACGGGCTAATCGCCATCAAGCTGGATGATGGCGATGAGCTGCGCTGGGTGCGACGGACCTCGGGTAATGACGACGTGATCATGTCAACCGCCTTCGGTCAAGCGATCCGCTTTAACGAGCAGGATGCTCGCTCGATGGGTCGCTCAGCTCGAGGCGTCAGAGGTATTCGCTTGCGACCGGGCGACAAAGTGGTCGGAGTTGATGTGGTTGACCCGAGCAATGACAGGGCTAAGCTCCTGATCATGGGGGAGAAAGGCTACGGCAAGATAACCAAGGCATCCAACTTCCCTGTACACAAGCGAGGCGGTATCGGTATCAAAGCGGCGGTGGTTACCGCTAAGACCGGTAATATCATGACTGTTCGTTCACTGGATAATGACACCAAGGAGATCATCGTCATCTCGGCCGGTGGTCAGACTATTCGCTTAGCCATCAGCAGCATTTCGGTGCTGGGGCGAGCTACTCAGGGGGTGCGAATCATGAGCCTAGGGGCAGGCGACTTGGTCGCTTCAGTTGGCTTAGTGGCTGACGATGGTGATAGCGACGGCGACAGTACCGGTGATACTAGTAGTGAAGCTAACAACGGCTAACAGTAGTTTGGTAGCGTCAAGCTAGTGTTTGATGCTACAATACCACCTGATGACATCAGCTCAGATAATCGCTCAAGTATTAGGCTTCGTCGGGCTAGGCTGTAATATCACCTCAGTTCAGTGTAAGCGTCGACGCTGGGTGCTGACTTTTCAGGCGCTGGCCGACATCGTTTACGGGGCACAATATATCTTCCTGGCTGCTTGGTCGGGGCTGGCTATCTCTCTGGTCTCGGCTGTCGAGTGCGGGGTGATCTACTACTTTGCTACTCGCCCTGACGCCGGACACGGTAAGCGTGGGGCTGACGGCAATCTGAGGATGCCTCTGCCGGTGCTACTCGTTACCATGGCGGTAGTCGGCGGAGCAGGGGTGCTATCGTATAGCAATCCGATCAGCGCTCTACCGACGGTGATTACGCTGGTCTATACCTGGATGATCTGGCAGCCCAACCTGCGAGTCTACCGAGTGGTCTCGGCACTGATTTCGGTCGGCTGGTTCACCTACAATCTGTGCGTTGGGGCATATGTGCCGACTATCACGGCAGTGGTCGAGTTTATCTCGGCGATTAGCGCTATAGTACGGATAGATGTTATGATGGTGGCAGCTAATAAAAAGGATGGGGCTCAAAGTGAATGACGTTAATTTCTCGACAACTATCGACCAGCTGGCTAGGCTATGGTACTCGTCCTATCTCCGGGCGGCTCTGATCGCTTACCTGGTGGGGCAGCTAATCAAGATCATCCTACTCTACCGGCGCAATCCACACTTAACCTTCCGAGATTTCTTCGCTAGTGGCAACATGCCCAGCACTCATACCGCCAGTACCTGTGCGGTGACGACTGTGGTCGGACTGTCGGTGGGGTTCGACTCGGCGATCTTTGCCGTAGCGATGATGCTGACGCTGATCGTTGGCTACGACGCAGCTCATGTGCGACGAGCTGTCGGTGAGCACGGACTGGTACTGAGGGAACTGATTGATCGGGACAGCCAGCAGGAAAAGCTCTTAGCCACACTGTCGAAAGAGCTGGAGGAGCGGGGCGATCGCAAATTCCGACGTAGCGGCAAGAAGCTGGCCAAGCCCTATTTCTCTCGAGGACACTTGCCCAAGGAGGTCATGGCGGGGGCAATCTTAGGGGTGGCCGTCGGTATCATCGTCTGGCTGATCTAAATTAATTGCTGCGGCCTGCAAACATTATGCTATAGTGTAGTTAAACCTAATTAGGGTGAACAGCAAAAAGGGGGAAACATGCTAAACAAACACACCAATAGACGATGGACTAAAGTGATTGTCTTTAGCCTGGTGGCGGTGCTTAGCTTGGTGGCGCCGCTGGCAAACATTGGTCAGTCGGCACTGGCGGAAGAGAATTTCGACTACGCCACCTGTCATAAGGACACGCCGGATGGCTCAGGCACCAGAGTCTCGTACAACCTTAACGGCGTGGCACCGACCGTCTATATCAGCGAGTCTCAAAAAGTCCCGGTGATGACGATTGACTTTGATGGTAAGACCTTCCTGGGCTGGAATAGTGACCCTAGTGGTAAAGGCAGGAGCTATAAAGCCGGTGATACCGTTAACGATAGCATGACGCTCTATGCTCAGTGGAAAGATGGTACACACGGTGGCGAAGAGCCTAAGCCCAATCCCAACCCGAATCCGAATCCCAATCCAAATCCAAACCCCAACCCGAACCCGAATCCGAACCCGAATCCCAATCCAAATCCAAACCCCAACCCGAACCCGAATCCGAACCCGAACCCTAAGCCCAATCCTAATCCAAATCCAAACCCTAATCCAAACCCCAACCCGAACCCGAATCCGAATCCGAACCCTAATCCGAACCCTAATCCCAACCCTAAGCCCAATCCCAATCCCAAACCGGGCAACAATAACAACAGCCAGGATAATAATGGCAATGTCAATCCTGGAAATGGTACCGGCAATAATGGCACATCGCCCTCGGCCAACGGTAATTATAGCTACGACGTTCAGGGTAGTGACGGTCGTGGTACCATTCGTTCAGATGCACCATTGTCGCCTAGTGCCGGCCTAGTGAGTAATTCGATCAAGCTAGGCGCGCCGATCGCCTTTATCGTGGCGGGAATTATGGCCAGCTTGGTAGTCTTGGAGTTGACTAAGAAGGAGGCGCAGCGTCAGTCAAGAAGTCGAGTCAGTGTTAAGAAGCTTTTTGCAGTAGCTAGTACGCACCGAGCTTACGTTGGTGTGCTGGCTCTGTCGCTAGTAGCGGTAGTGGGAGCGACTTTCTATCTAACTAAGCTTACTACCTCGGCTGATCCGGCTAATGTACGCTCCGGCTTCGTCACGGTTAACTGTGCCACTAGATGGTGGTACAACGGTGAAATGAAGACCGGTGAGAGTAATCGCCACGGTAAATGGTATTTCTTCGATGCGTCTGATGATAATAATATGGCGATCGATAAAGATGTTTATCACAAGGATCACCAGTACTGGGTGCGATACGGCAAGAATGGCGCTATGGTCTACGGTGAAGATGTTAAGGACAACGAGTGGTACTACTTTGACCCGACTACCGGTGCTATGGCGAAGGGTTGGAAACATATCGCCGGTAAGGATGGTCAGCAAAAGTGGGTCTATTACGACAAGACTACCGGTAAGATGCTCAAAGGTGAACAATACTTACATGACAACAATGATGACAAGGGTGACAAATATTGGTATATGTTTGATACGACGACCGGTGCCACTCGCTATGGCTGGGCGAAGTCGCCGAAGGGTACTTGGCACTACTATAATCAGACCTCCGGTAAGATGAGTGACCCGACAGGCGATGCCTTCCAGAATACGCAGGAGACTTGGAACTACATTCATGATGTTCGTTATAAGAGCTTGCCGACCAAGTCTGACACTAATTACTACATCGTGATTGACACAGATAACTACAAGACCACTATATTTGAGCGAGATGGTAACAACTGGCGACCTAAGTTCCTCTGGAAGTCGGTTGGTGGTGACGTTAACCGTGGCCATACTGCCGATGGTCAGCTGTGGGTGTTTGGCCGCACCTCGGAGGGGGCTTCAGCCGGCGACCCATGGTGGGTGAACTTCATGCCGTGGCGTGAAGACGGCTCGGAGGGTCAGGCGTTCCATGATTGGAAATGGGAAGGTCGCAATATGAAGGGCTCCGGCTCGGACGGCTGCGATATGGTTAGCGCTGCTAACGCAGAGTGGATCTGGCGTAACATCCCCGATGGCACCGGCGTCTATTCCATCCCGGGCTGGAATACTTCTAACTACGATGGCGTGACTACTCGCTTTGGGCATGAGTTTAGACGTATCTGGAATCAGGGCGACATAGACAGTGCCGCCAGGCAATTCCCGGGCGAGTTCTAACCCCGGGAACATGATTCGAGAAGGGTCGGCAAACTACCGCCTGATTGTACCGTAGACATTATTACAATGTAGGCGCAGTCAGGTGGTGTTGACGATCCTGAAGATATGGGATAAACTGGGTCTAGTTCAAGTGCGAGAGATTCTTGCGGGTGTTATGCATCTGATCTTGTTGCTGATACCATTTTGGACTGCATCTTTACAATTTAGTAGTGCAAGTCAATTTCGTCAGTCATCCTATTATGTTAGTTTTCGAACTACACTTTTAACGAGAGTTTGATAAAGCGAGAAGCCGAGTGAAATGAGAGTAATCTCATTTCTGAGGCGCCGAAGCTTTATCTGTTACCCTTAGGGGTAACAGATCCTGGCTCAGGATGAACCTTGACCGTATGGTCAGCCGAGGACAGTACGGCATGTGCCGCCAGCACCTTTGGTATTAGGTTTATCTTGGTCTAGATGAGCTTTCTTTTAACGAGAGTTTGATCCTGGCTCAGGATGAACGCTGGCGGCGTGCCTAACACATGCAAG
>ERZ772940.247-NODE-247-length-28273-cov-21.5653_pt1 | contig 28273 bp, 33 predicted proteins | sample MGYA00511682_ERZ772940 | MGnify/ENA primary metagenome ERZ772940 (study PRJEB29015, sample SAMEA2737922) | human oral metagenome | biome: human oral; feature: human-associated habitat; material: dental | place: China | collected 2031 ... | reverse complement strand
ACCTGGGGCTACAGGCCGCGCAGCCACGGGCAAAGGTCCGAACCACCGTGCCGGCCCAGGACCTGGATGCGCGCCCGGACCTGCTCAGGCGGGACTTCACAGCAGATGAGCCCGGCAAGAAGCTGTGCGGAGACATCACCTATATCAGGACGTGGACCGGATTCGTCTATCTAGCGACTGTTCTGGACTGCTGCACGAAAAAGGTGGTGGGTTATGCGATGGCCGACCACATGCGCACCTCCCTGGTGTGCCAGGCCATTGACATGGCGGTCAGGAGATGCCCGATCAAGAAGGGTGTGACGATCTTTCACTCCGACAGGGGCAGCCAGTACACGTCCCAGGAGTTCCTGGATCACCTCAAGGGTTACGGGATTCGTCCCTCGGTGGGGCGTACGGGAGTGTGCTGGGACAACGCTTGGGCTTCAGTCGTTTAACGCCACGCTCAAGAATGAGAGAGTCCACCGGATGGTGTATCCCACGAAGGACAAGGCGATCAAGGATATTGCCTCGTGGATCGAGCTGAGATACAATCGTACTCGTCTTCACTCAGCCCTAGGGTATCGCACTCCCGACGAGGCCGAAAGCGAGTTCCTGGGTCTGAAGAAGGCAGCCTGAAGCACAAAACAAGCACTGTCCGAAAAACACCTAGCAGTCCACTCCCGAGTCCGAGTCCATGGATGTCGGCGAGCAGACCACCATCAACCAGCCCCAGCCGGCGACCGCCTGCGCCAGATAAAACACCCTCCACAAAACCCAGGGCTTGACACCCCTAAACGCGAAGAGCCAGTTCAACCGCCAGGTCTCCTTCATCCGATCCGCCGTAGAACACGCCATCGCCACCCTGAAGAACTGGAAGATCCTGTCAACCGGCTACCGCCACCGCCTGACCGAGCTACCCGACACCATCACCCTGACCACCAAACTCGAACTCCACCGAACCGGATGGCAACCTCCATGAATAACACCCAAAGTTCTGGGCCGGGGTCGGGGTGCCTTATGTCAAGGTGCCCGCGAAGTGTCTTCGGTGCCTCATGTGGGACTGTCCGCCAGGTTGAGGGGTGGTTAGGAGGCTTTCCTGACTCGTACGCCTTTGTGGACGTCGGGCAGGATGCTTGGGATCTGGGCGAGGTAGAGCTGGTCGGTCTTGTCCTTGGCCAGGCGGATGAGAACGTCCTGGAGCTCGATGATGCGGCGGGTGATAGAGGCGGGGTTGAGCTGGTTGCGGTACGAGACTAGGTCAGTCTTCTGGGCCTTGGTCAGGGCGCTGGTGTCCAGCAGCCGGTCCAATGGGGTACGAGGAGCGTCGTAGAGGCGCTTGCGCCTGCCGGCCTTATCGGTGCCCCATCCGATGGGCTTGCGGGTGGGGGGCAGGAAGTTGAGCTTGACGTTGACCTGCTCCCAGAGACGGCCCAGGACCTCGCGCTCCTCGCTGGTGTCGTAGCGGTAGTAGAAGGCGTAGCGGCGCACCAGGTGGTTGTTCTTCGACTCGATGGTGGCCTGGTCGTTCTTCCTGTAGGGGCGTGAGCGGGCGGGAGTAGATGTCCAAGTCCCCGGCCCAGCGCACCACGCTGTGGTTGATGAACTCTGAGCCGCCTACGAAGTCCATGCCCAAAACGGGGAACGGGACGCATCCCACGGCGGCGTCCAGGGCGGAGATGATGTGCTTCTCAGCGTTGTTTCGGATTGAGCGAGTGAAGGTCCACCCCGTGAGCACGTCGGTCATGTTCACAGTCCGGGTGAACTCTCCTTTGAGGGTCGGCCCGCAGTGGGCGACGGTGACAGGCCTCGAAGAACCCAGGCTCAGCCTCGATCTCGCCCGCCGGCCTTGCGGATCTTGATGGAGCTGCGAAAGCCAACGGACCGGCCTTGGTCGTCGACTTGCCCCGCAGCTGCTCGGTAGCCCGCACCGGGGCGAGGTAGCGGTCAATGGTCGGTCGCACTCATGGCCACCAGCTCGTCTCTGACGGCTGGGGTGTAGCGCGGCTCGTCGTCGAGCTCACCGCTCGCCTCCAGCAGGTCCAGCAGCAGCGGCATGGACTCCTTGAGGAATCTTGCCGCACTGCCCGCCGCTGGCGGCCCACACTCGCTGGAGCACCTTCAAGGCGTCGTAGGAGTACCTGCGGGCTCTAGCCCTGCGCTCCGCCGACTTTCGGCGACCCGGTGGGCGCTTGGCTGCGGCCACCAGGCGTCGGCGCGCGTTGTCCCGACTCCAGCCAGTGACTGCGCAGACCTCATCAAGGATCCGTGCCTTGTCCTTCTTCGACGCCCTGGTGTACACCCTGGCGTACTTTCCCGTGATCTCGGCCCTGGCCTGCATCGACAACCCACTTCCCATGCCCATCACGGTCCACGAGCTTCGCGGGCAGTCCTACGTGAGGCACCGAGCCTCCTTCGCGGGCATCCTCCATGAATCTCGTCGGGGTGTGCACAACCTCTTACAACTCTGCTATCCTCATCCCAGGTTTATTGCCAGTGGAGCTTCCAAGTAGTCGGCCTTGACGTGAGGAGTGATGTCTCTATGAACCCTGTGGATAACGCCTCGGCCCTCGCCGTGAGGGGAATAAGTAAGCGCTTCGGGCGGACGGAGGTGCTCAGCGATGTCTCTTTCGCTGTGGCGCCCGGGCAGTCCCTAGCCATTGTGGGTGCGAACGGGTGCGGTAAGTCGACGTTGCTGAAGATCTGCGCCGGCCTTGTGTCCCCTACCGCCGGTGAGGTGCGCGTGACGGGACGGCTCGGGTACTGCCCGCAGCACGCAGACCTCGCGCCCCATCTCACGGCGCAGGATCACATGACGTGGCTAGGCAGTGGTCTCGGCCTCGCCGCCGTCGCGGCGCGAGATCGAGGGAAGCAGATCGCCTCTGCTCTGCACATGAAGGATTCCCGCAGGCAGATTCGCAGGTTGAGCGGTGGCACGGCGCAGAAGGTCAACCTGGTCTGCGCGATGATGGGCGGGCCGGATGTCCTGCTCCTGGACGAGCCCTACCAGGGTTTCGATGAGGGCGCCTACCTGGACTTCTGGGACCTTGTGGAGTCCTGGTGCAGGCAGGGGATCGCGGTGGTCGTCGTGACCCACATGCTGCGTGAGTTGCACCGCGTGGACTTGGTCCTCGACCTGGGAGGAAGGGTCGACTGATGCGAGTGCTCCGTACCGCTGAGATGACCCTGCGCGATCTCTTCGGCCGAGGGTGGGTTCTGGCGCTGCTCATGCTGCTGCCGCTCGTCTTCTACGCTGCGCGACGCTCGGACGCTGGCTGGCAGGCCATGCGCATGGGCTGCATGGGGCTGGCGTGGGCTATGGGAACGGTTTCCTTGTTCGCACAGCAAGCCGTGAGAGATCTCGACCCGCGCCTGCGCCTGGCCGGGGTCCGCGCGTGGGAGATCTTCGTGGGCCGGTTGCTGGCGCTGCTGGGGGTTGCCCTCGTCGTCGGCTCCGTCTACGCCGTAGGACTCGTACTCGACCAGGACGTCCTGCACGGGTGGTCGGTCGCCGCAGCCCTCCTGCTGTCCGCGGCACTCCCCGTCCCGGTCGGGATGGTCGTGGGACTCCTGATCCCCCGCGAACTTGAGGGGATGCTGGTCCTCATCATGGTGGTCGGTCTGCAGACGATCGTGGACCCGGGGCGATCTCTGGCCAAGGCACTGCCTCTGTGGTCAACCCGTAACCTCCTGAGCTACGGTGTCGACGGAGTGGGTAGTTTGGGGGACTCGTGGGTCCACGCCGTTGTCTACGGTGGTGCGTGCTTGCTGGTGGGTTTCGTGGTGTCGGCTGTTCGGCTGCGCAGGCGCAGGCACTTGGTGATTCTGCCGCGAACGCAGGCCCTGTCGGATCCAGGATCCTGGTTTAGTGGGCTCGGTGGCTGAAGAGGCGGGATCCATGGTCTTCGGAGGTGAGACTCTCATGCATGACGTCGGTCCCGTTTGCCCGGGAGGACTTAGCTAATGGGCGGCCTAGCTGGCATCGTCGGTGACCCGGACGCGCAACAGAGCGTGGCGGCGATGCTCGCTTGTCTTGCTCATCGTGGGCCTGATGGGGAGGGCCACTGGCATGAGGGCGGTGTTGTGCTCGGGCATCGCCGCCTCGCCGTCGGAGACCTCGGCGCTGGAAGACAGCCCGTCGTCTCCGCCGACGGCTCGCTCGTGCTCGTGTTCGACGGCCAACTCTACAACCGCAAGGATCTTCGGCGGTGGCTCGAAGGCAAGGGGCACAGGTTTACGACCCAGTGCGACAGCGAGATCGTTGTCGCTGCCCTGCAGGAGCACGGAGTGAATGCCTTACGGCATTTCGAGGGTGCATTCGCGCTGGCCTGGTGGGACCGCCGTGCCGGGGTACTGCGGATGGCTCGCGATCGGGTTGGCGAGAAACCCCTGTACTACCTCGACGACCGTGATCGGTTCGCCTTCGCCTCGGAGGTCGGTGCTCTGACCGTACTGGGATGGGATGACGGTGGCATAGATCCAGAAGCAGTCGCTCTGCTACTCTCCCGGCGGTGTGTGCCGTCACCGTGGACGATCCGTCGCCGTATCCGCCAGCTGTCGCCCGGTTCGGCGCTGGAGTTGTCAAGAGGCCGCACCCGGATTACACCGTACTGGAACGCCATCGAGGTGGTGACGACAAGCCAGCAGCGCACGCGGATCTCCGACCACCGGGAAGTAGAGCGGGCACTGCGACTGGCGGTCAATCGCCAGTTGCAAGCCGGCCACCCCCTCGGAGTGTTCCTATCCGGCGGTACGGACTCGTCGCTGGTAGCTGCGCTAGCGTGCGAGCAACATGACGCCCCCATCACTGCCTTCACCCTTAGTTGGCAGGATCGGGATCTCGACGAGACCTGCACCGCTGCCGCCACCGCCAACGTGCTCGGAATGGAACATGTCGTCGTTCCCCTGGAGGGTCCCGCGTTGGTCGATACGGTCATGGCCATGCCACGGGTCTTCGGTGAGCCGTTCGCCGACCCGAGCGCTGTACCCCTTATGGCGCTCTCCGCCTGCGCGGTTCAGCACGTCGCAGTCTGCCTGACAGGCGATGGTGGGGATGAGTGCTTCGGTGGGTACCGTCGATATTCCCGCCTGTCGAGACTCGGACGAGTGGCGTCCCGTGCGCGCGTCCTCCGGCCCTTGGTCGAGTGCCTCCCACGCGGCTTCTGTTGGTCACATCTGCGCTTCCTGGGCCGTTCTCTGGCGGAGATCTACGCGCTGGTGGGTGCCTCGTGGGACCCGCTGTCCAGCGGTGAGTTGGCTGGAGTCAGTTCACCACAACCCTATCCCCCCACGGAGGCCTTCGACGTCAGCGGTCTGAGCGTGCGGAGGATGGCCATGTTGACCGACTTCTTGGGATATCTTCCTGACCAGCTCCTCACTAAAACGGACCGTACCTGCATGGCGAGTTCGCTAGAGGCACGGGCACCCCTGCTTGATACCGGCGTGGTTAGCCTGTCCTTTGCCCTCGACGATAGGCTCATCGAGAGCAAGAAGGTCCTGCGGGACATCGTGGCCCGCCGTCTGCCACATCTGTCGCGACAGGCGGCTAAGCGTGGGTTCGAGCCCCCTACCGAACGTTGGCTGCGTGGGCCCTTGTGCAGCCTCGTGGCGGACACTATTCGCAAGGATTCTCTTGAGGCACGGGGCATCGCACGGCCGGAGATCGCGCTGGACATAGTGGCGCGCCAACGTGCAGGTGAGCCCCTGTCGCGCATAGTATGGCCACTGCTGATGCTGACGCTTTGGGAACCTGGTGGTGGCGGCGGACCGCTTCCCCCGACGGCTGGTCTCAGCCGTCATGCTCAGTGATGATGGCGGGGAGTGCGCGGGCCCTGCCTCCGGGTGGTACGTCGCGTGTCACGACGGCGTTAGCACCCACATGCGCACCGTCGCCAATAGTTATGTCACCGACAACAACCGCTCCTGCGCCGAACTCGACCCTGTCGCCGATGACAGGGCAGGCGCCCCCGACCCGGGCAACACCGATCGTCACATTGTGCCGAAGCAGCACGTGGCTCCCGAGAACGGCGTCGTCGTGGACCACCAATCCAACACCATGATCCAGCCGCACTCCGGGTCCCACCCGTGCGCCAGAGCGGAGTTCCACGCCCAGAACGCCCTCCGTGAGGAAGCGGTAGGCTGCCACGGTCAGAAGGCGGATTGGCCGTGGCAGCCTTGAGTCCTGACGGACGGCGTGGGTGACCCTAAACAGCGGGAGTACAGTCAAGGCCTTTACATTGCCTTTGTTGGCTGCCAGATCGGAGCGGATGAGTTCCGTTACGGAGGGGTCGGTCTTGGCCTCACAAGGTCTCACCACCCTACTTAGTCGGCCGAGCACACTGAGTATCACTGTTCCAGCCCGATCTCAACAACGTCACTCGAGCGAAGTCCCGCCGCCATGCCTTCGCGCAGCTGGGACACGGCACGGTCCCGTTCAGCGCGTTGCGAGGGGGTTACCAAGGAATCCACCAGCTGTGCCACCGCCGGCAACAACGACTCACCGCAAGATAGGCTCTCGGCATGTGCGAGAAGCTCCCGCCAAGCGTGCACGAGACGCTCTATATAGTCCGCTCGTGCGGGACTGCCGACTCCGGTTGCCTTCGACCGGGAGAGTGAGCCAGCGCGCCGCCGTCTGTGGTACAGCGGCACATCAATGTAACCGAGAGCATTGCACACATAGAGAGAGTTGACGATAAAGCTATCGAAGGCATAGGCCGTGCCGCCGAAGTACCCACCGGCAGCGAGCAGCCCCTCTCGCGAGTACAGCCCGTGGTGGCGAGCGCGGTCGAAATACCAGTCCGGTCGCAGCGGCGCGCAGAATGTGGTGGCGTAGCTCTGGTACAGGCCCTCGTAGAATTGCCCGGACGTGACTCCGACCAACGGACGACGCATGAGTTCCGTCAAGAGGTTCGCGACTCGACACTCCTCCGACCAGTCATCGGCGTCCTGGATGAGAAGCCACTGCGCATCCGTGGCGGACCGCAAGACTATGTCATGGATGAAATAGGGGCCTCGGGAGGAGGCCAGCCGGGCGCGCTTGAGGCGCGGGTCCCCAATCGACGCCAGCGCCTCCCACGGCCCGTCGTCGTCCCCGTCGCTGACAACTATCACCTCGAGGTCCTCGTAGGTCTGACTTAAGACGCTCCCCACTGCTTGATACAGGTACTCCGTGCAGTTACGGGTCGGGACGGACACCACAACATGGCCTGACAGTTCCATTGAGGTCCTTTCACAAGATCCGTAGGCAGCCCGAGGAACACCACGTCCTCCAAAGATCACCACAAGTTTGCCGCACCACGCCAGTCAACGATCCAATCTTATGCACCACGTTCACGCCGATAGTCTGAGAACCTCACTCCTGCCACCGCATGGAGCAAGCGACCATACTCTTGTACAGCATAGTCCCTCCACCGGCCATACACGTGACGGTGTCGGTGGTAACGCAAAGAACTAACGACAGATATCACATTAGCGATGCGCTGCCATATAGGAGGTGAAAGATGCTCCCATCCCCGCCATGCTCCGATCATCGATGGGTAGTCCCCTGCACTAACCACTGCGGGACTCACCTGGAAAAAACTTACTCGCGCGATCCACGGGTATGGCCAGTCTGCAACACCCGTGACTGGGCCGTTGACGGGGTATGCAGTCATCGCCGCGCGATTGAGCATGTATCCTACCGCTCCTTCAGGCAGACCCAGAGGCCGACGCAACAAGGGGCGTGAGCGCACCGGCAACGTCCTCAGCAGGGGATCTTGGTAAAGACTCAGCACCACCGGCCTTGTGAATGACAGGCGCAACAAATATCGCACCGCATCCCCGAAGTTCTCCTCGATCTCGGCGTCATCCTCAAGGAATATTCCCCAAGGCTGGCGGTCAGCACAAGCCGACTCGACCGCTGATCGGTGTGCTAACGTGGCGGCAACCTCACCTGGTAGAAGGGCACGATGCTTCAGAACAACCGATCTAGGAGCATCAACAGAGTCCGCGGACAGACTCTCCAGGAAGCCCCTGGTGCAGCCACGAGTGAGAACAGGGTGGCATCCTTGCGAGCGTAGGTCATCTATCAACCGCGTGTTTCTGAGGCCGTCCGGCGGGCCCACGATATGGACATGAGGAGCCGACATTTCTACAAGATGATGCTTCATTAGAGGTAAACCGAACCCAAACCCGACACGGTGGAGATCAAATCGTCTAGATGCCATCGAATAACAGGGGCAAGATCGATATCAGACTCCTGTGCCGACACAGCATCGACGCCCTCCTGCGCGACTTTCCTCGCCAAGGCGATCAATTCGGCGCGGCGTGCGGCATCGTCTCCGACGACATAACGCAGGTTGCCTTCACGTTCGTGGTGCTTCTCATAGTCCACCCAGTCGTCACTCATTGCGATGAGGATACCTAGCGCCCGGCCTGCTGCGGCGGCATCGGCAGCCGCAGCAGGCCGTCCTCCCGCCACACATGCAATCCGTCCGTACATGGCGAGAAAGTCTCCTCCGAAGCCCAAAGCAGCCTCAGCCCACTCAGCTACCGACCCAGGCGGCTTACGTTCGCCTACCAGCATCCGTCGACATACAGTCAGGAGAGACTCTTCCAATTCTCTCAAAAGCTCAACAGCACTCGGAGCAATGCTGACAAGCAGCGTAGTCGCCCGTTGGCAGAGTGTCAAGGACGCACCGACGAGCTCCATTCGCGACAGAGACGTATCTCCATCCACAGCGTCGTCCATCAACTTCATTCCAAAAACATGCATTGCTAACGCTGGCGCCAGCCTAGTAGCGGTGTCCTCATCGAGCCACGCACACATCATCATGGGAACCCGAAAGTAACCACGTGCGTCTTGCGCAAGCGCCGATACTTCGTCGCATGCATCCACTTCCATCAAGGTCTCGGCCACCGCACGCTGACATTTTGTCTGCGCTTCGTCTAAGCGGCGGTTGAGGGCTATCAGGTAGAGACGATCGGTCGGTGTCAGGTTACTGGACTGCACTTCAATCATTTCCTCCAAGCCATGAAGTTGCCGCTCACGAACAGATCGACTTCTGTCCGCAGAAAGTCTGTCAACATATCGTCCGTGGTCTGTGCGATTGCCCGCCCAGCAGAATTGAGGGAGGTGTTGATCAATCCTGGCACTCCCGTGTATGCTGAAAACTTAGTAAGTAGACTGTGTAGCATAGGGTCACTGCTCTGTGATAAAGTCTGCAGACGGCTGGTGCCGTCACGATGCTGCGCTTCTGGCATCATTGATTTTGGAATCTGATAGTCAAATAGCATGTGAGGGCTGTCGGGACTTTCCGGGAAAATCTCAGTGAACTTCTCCGTTGTCATCAGTCCCGCTAGCGGACGATACCATTCGCGCGCCTTCAGCCGCTGCGAGACTTTCTCCTTCATGCCTTCGATACTCGGATTAGCGAGTATCGACCTGTGGCCGAGCGCCCTCGGCCCGCTCTCCGCGAGGCCGTGATTCATCGCGACAACCCCTCCCTCGGCCAAAACCTCGACCACAATATCCTCGTCGTAGTCGAGCGGTGTTAAGTTGCCTGCACGAAGTGCCTCGCGACGCTGCGATGGCGTTTCTTCGATGCCGACGATGTAGACCGGGAAGGGAAGCAAGCTATTCCCTGAGAGCTTTTGCCAAGCATAGGCAGCAGCACCTAGAGGGTGACCAGAGTCGTTACAAGCCGGAGCGATTGAAGGTGTCAGTCCGTGAGTGTCTCGCAGCGTAGTGTTGGTAACGATATTCAACGCACAACCGCCTCCCATAGCCAAGGCGCCGCATCTATGACGCTTCATTGCCTCAATTACGGTTGACGTGACAGTCTCAGTGAAGAGTTGCTGGAAGGTGGATATTATATTAGCTTGCCGCTGAAAACCGTCGGCGAAGTGGGTGTCGTGCAACTTGGTGGCAATATCGTACGCATAGGAACGGTCAGTTACAATCTTGTCCGGTATCTCCATGAGCCGTTCCCGAATAACCTCATCAGGCTGACCGTAAGCAGACAATGCCATTAATTTTCCCGCGACGCCAGGGCTATTCCCCATGCCGAACAACACGCCCATTCCGGTCCAGCCAAGTCCGCGGCCCCACCAGGGTAGGACGTCACTGTCGACCCAATCGAGGTGGCCATCATGATATGTGAACAAGGCGTTTTGCGTGAACTGTCCCTGCCCCTCATTCACAAGGATTAAGCAGTTTTCAACATAACCAGAGTAATGGACAGCCAGCATCGCGTGGCTGACCTCGTGTGTTACCACTATGCATGGTAGCCTCTGTCCCCTGATCTCACACGTCGTCTCCACATGAAGTACGTGCCGTCCTCGCAGGCGCTCCATCACGCGAGGCTTGTCTACTACCGTCACTGAGGGATGCCCGATAGGTGTAGTGAGTACGACCCAATCAAAACTGTTCAAAGGATGTTCAGGTTGACTAACGACAGCGTCTATAGCTAAGTCGACCCTATGGTCATATCGACGCCGGGTGAGTCGCTCTGTCTCGATGCTGTAGACAACACGCCCATCCTTGACGACAGCAGCGCCACTGTCGTGACCGACGGAGTGCAATGCAAGAATTTTCATTTTTCATTCCTCCGGATAACGAATAAAACATGCTGGTCAATGGTTCTCGGGCTTCCCCACCCGATGTCGCTGAGCGGGAGCCTGAACAGCCCTCGTAGCGCCAGTTCGCCAGCCAACAGCAGCGTGCTTAGGACATGGACCCACGAGTACAGGCAGCGTTCAAGCGTCGCTGCGTCTATCCGTACCTCCTGCAAGTTGATCGGCAGGAGACTCACGCCGTTCAGTAGACACTGGTGTAAGTAACAGTGACTGACCGGTGGAGGTGCGTCCGCCATTAGCAACAGTTGCCCGATGCGTTGGCGTCGTAGACGTCGGAGAGTTGACCGGAGACCGCCTCCGACGACGTAGTTGACCGAAGTTTCGGGCGCCAGGTGCAGCCTCCAGAGGGCATCGTCTGCTGCGGGGTCAAGCAACTGAAAGCATACCCAACCATCGTCGCTGGCGTAGCGCTCCGGTATACCGCGCCTTACAACGTCTGCCGTGACGATCATCGCGCACCCATGCGGATAGTTCATCGCTGATGGCATAACCGCCTTGGCTCGCGCCAACGCATGGCTCGTCCGGTGCGGTGAGCGATAAGGTACCTTCACGGCACCTACCGCGGCCGGGGCTGGCATGTGTTGGATCTCCCGCAGCAACCGGACGAGTGTATCCTGGCCCAGTTCTACGTCGTCATCAACCCACCCCACGAAGCGTACGGTCGACGCCGCGAGTCGGAAGGCGGTGTTGAGTGCTGCGATCTTGCCAGCATTAGAAGTGACCACTGTGGTGATGTGACGGTCGTCAAGGGCGAGGAGGGCGTCACCATGTGACTCAGCTAGCTGTCGCTCACGGTTGCTCGCGTACTGGATGACGACGACCAGAGCGACCTGGCGTCCCTGCGCCTTCTCCGCGTTCTCCGCAGCGATCATCTGGGCGGAGAGGCCGCGAACCCTGTCGGTGAGTGCCTCCGCCGACAGACGGGCGGGCCGCGTGGGCAGGACCAGCATCACGTCGCTCCCTATCGCGAACTCTGCAAGCGAGCGCCACCCGCCTGGTGCGCGATAACGAGACAGCCCGTCATGGCGGGGAGCATTGGAGGCGCCGCGCGAGACCACACGACGAAGGAGAGTGGTACCAGCCATCGTCACACGCTCCTCGTATTGAAGAAGTCCAGCATGCGTTCGCGCCAATCGGGTCCTTCACAGGCTCCAGCGAAACCCACGAAGTCCGCACCCGCATGCAGGTACTGCACAACGTCCTTGCCTGAGCGCATGTTGCCGCTCACGAAGATCAACTGGTTAGGAAGGATCTCCCCTCGGAACATTGCACACGTCTTCGGGCTCACCCTTTGGTTTCTCGAGTAAAGATAAATCATGTCCAACCCTAGCATTCGTACCATGCGTGCGGTCTCATGTACAGCCTGGCGGTTCTCCTCCAAGCTGTGCGTCTTCAGGATGGACTCGCTCTGGCTGTCTGGCCCCACGGTTAGTGCGGCACACAGGATGGGCTCGGGAGGTGTGGCGCCGGCCAGGATAGTGGGCCACCGAGCGGCTGATTCCAGCAGACTTTCCCACACGAAGTACGGATCCCAACTCATAAGAAGCGCCGGCCACAAATACCCGGTCGCGCCCTGGACAACGGGCAGGCCTTCTCCGCGCGTCGGAGGGAAATGCAGGAGAGTCGGCACGGAGACGGCGCTGCTAACCCTTGGGACGAGACTCGTCATCCGTTCTGTGAAATTGGGGTGGTCAGTGGAGGCGAGGATGATGAACGGGCTGCCGAGAGCCTCTGCCATCTCTGCCCGTTCCAGCACCTCGACGTCGGCCAGTTTGAACGGGTCGATGATGCAGACCGCCGAACCTTTGGTGCTGTGAAGATAGGCGACCAGTTCGCGAGTGCGCCACCCTGAGGACTCTGACTGCATCCGGATCACATTCCTTCGAACAATAGGTCATCCGCGACACGAAGGGCATTCTCCTCCGCTTGCGCCTGGTTCAGCCCGGTGCAGCGGAAACGACCGCACGCAGTTCGAATCTTTGCGGTGGCACCGGGTGCCCGCCAGCGATCCATGTACCGGATCAACTCATCCGTAGAGTACACCGGGCGGCCGATACCGTGTTGCTGGACGAATTCCGGCACCCACTCCTCCTGCGGGAGTCCGGAAGGAAGTGCGAGAAGCGGGATTCCCTGGTAGGCGGCCTCGTACACGGTAGCAGGGCTCGCCTTGCATACGAGGAAGGACCCGGGAGAGCGCGACGCTTCTGCTAGGACCTGCAAATATCGTTCCTGCGGAAGCCGTTCGTATATCTCCCAGCCCCGTGAGATGAAGGTCTTAGCCAGAGCGGCAACCTCGGAGGGCTGGTCCACGGTGAGGTAGATCACTTTAAAAGCGTCTCGTGCCTGAAGCAGATGCTCGACGGCGTCGGAGAAGACGGAACCACTTCGGTTATTAAATAATAGGACAACAGGGCGGCGGTGCGACTTGCGGACGTTTGCCGAGGCGGGCGGCATCGAACGGGCAGCAAGCAAGGGGCCGATGACACGCACACTAGTGCTCGGGAGCGTCACGAGCTCGAGCAGACGGTCTCTATTCTCTGGCCACGGCACCGAGGTGACGCGAGCATCCGGGCAGTGGTGCATAGGCATTTCGGCAAGGCCGGGGTTCGTCACGTAATGCCAGATCTTGATGTTTAGTCCGGTTTCCCGGACCGCCCACACCAGCATCCTGGCAATGATCCCCTTGGTTGCCACGGCGATCTCGGGGCGCCGCTGCTCCAAGTCTTGCGCCATACCTCCAAGATCGATCGGAGGAGCGGTCCCGATGGTTTCGAAACCCCGCGGCAGCGCTTCTGCGGAACGACGTGCGAAATCCCAGTAGGTTCGATTGAGCTCCTCGCGGCTGTTCGCCGCCAGATTCATGTCTCGGATCTCACGCCCGGCGCGTCGCATGAATGGCACAAGGTCCTCCGATGCCGTGACGGTAACTGTGTGGCGTCCGTCGCGATCCAGCACTCGGCCGAGGTGGGTCGCCGCAACAAAATTGCCCATGGCGCCCCAGGTGCGCGCAGCGTACACGTTTACAACAGCCATCAGGATGCTGACACCTCCACATCGTGCCCTTGAACTCTTTTCTCCTGCCAGAACTCGTACACAAGCAGTGTCCACAGGATTTGAGTCCGATCGATCCCGCGGACCATATGGTCCCGAACGAGCTTATCGACCGTGAAAGGGTCCCACCGTCCGGTATCGCGCAGACGGTCGCTGGCCAAGTGCGACTCGACGACTGGACGTAAAGGACCTCGCAGGACCGCCGCTAGGGGGGCGCGAAATCCCTGTTTCCGACGCATCGCCGGGCGTCGGCCCACCAGTTCCTCCACCAGCGCTCGCACGGGCATCTTGCCTAACCGTCCCCTACGACAATCCGCGGGGCGGAGCGACAGTCCCCAGGCAACCAGTTCTTCATCCAGGAAAGGTGACCGAGCCTCAACGCCGTACGCCATGGTAGCGCGATCGATCTTTGTGATGACTAGGTCAACGAGGAAGCGCCGGTATATTCCATCGCGGGACCGCGCAAGCGTACCGTCGTGGCTGTGGACCAACCGGTGATTGCCGTAGTGTACAGCCGCGGAGCTGCCGCACAGCCGAATGAGGGTATCGGGCAGTGCCCCTGCGTGTGCTAGCAGAAACTGCTGGTCCGGCGGGGCTCCGACGCTGGCGGCGATATCGGTGGCGAACGGGGCGATGGGCAGTCCCAGCCGACGCAGCCGTTGGGATCCTAGGGCGAGGAACGACCGCCTCACAACTGGGTCGGGCACCCGGCGCAGGAAGTGCAGCAGACTCTGTGCCTCAAACCACCGATACCCGTAGAACAGCTCGTCTGCGCCGTCACCTGTCAACACCACCTCGGTGTGACGTGAGGCCAGCCGCGCGGCGCGCCGCGTCACCACCAGTGATGGGTCGGCCATGGGCTCATCCAGATCCCGCAAGGCCGCTAGCGACTCGTCCGCGAGATCGTCCACGTCGGGGTGCTCGACGTAGACTCGCATACCCATGTCGTCGGCGAGAAGGCGGATCCAGCGTTCCTCCTTCGAGGACCCCACGACACAGAAAGCGTCGACCGGTCTTGAGGTTATTCGGCTGAGGAGCGCACCGACTGCCGTCGAATCAACCCCTCCGCTGAACAGGAGCCCCGGCTGCTGCGACAGTGGTACCACGCGGCGGTCTATGGCGCGGGAAAGCAAAGTCCGAAGGTCTCGGGCTGGCGTGCGTGGTACCGGTCCGCGCTCCAACATAGGTCGGTTGAGCAACGCGGAGGTCTTTTCATGTCGGATTGTTATTACTTCACCTGGGCGAATCTTGAAGACCCCACGTAAGGCCGTGCCGGGCGCAGGGACGCAGCGTGTGCACAAGTACTCGGCAAGCACCTCCGTCGCCAGTGGCGGGCTGTCGTGTAGGCCGGTACCCAGGGCGTCGAGCACGGAGGCAAAGACCACGTCACCCCAGCCTCCGACCTCGGGTGGGTGCCACGTGTAGTAGAGCGGCTTCTTGCCGAGCCGGTCTCGTGCCAGGATCAACTCGTCCCGCTGGGGATCCCATATCGCGATCGCGTACATTCCACGGAGTCGGGACAGGCCCACGGCGCCATGGCGCTTGACCAGGAACGCTAAGAGGGGGGCCTCCCCGGGAAACTCGGTGTCGGTGCCGAACTCCTCTGAAGACAACTCGCGCGCGTTGAATATCTCGCCGTTGAACGTGACGGTGGTACCGTCCGCCGCTACCCAGGGCTGTTCCTTCGCATTGGCATCAAGAGGCAATGCCGCGTGTCCGAAGACGCCATGTTCCGGTAGCACCTGAATTCGGGAGCCGTGGGGCCCTCGCTGCTTCATACGGTCGAGCATGGCCGTTACACGCAACTTTGTGTCGGGCGACGGTCTGGATGTGACTATACCGGCGATGCCGCACACGCGCTTCCTCCCAGTACTCGGCGGTGGCAAATGGAGCAGGCGTTCTCCTCCATAATCTCAAGGACATCGTCGAGTATATACCTGTTTGGCAGGATAAGCGAGGGGTCGACGAGACTCATCTTGGGTGCCCGCGAAGGAGGTCCCGTGCCTCATCCGGAACTGCCCGCGAGAGTCGCGGATCGTGATGGGCATGGGAAGCGGCTGTACCGGTCAACCCGCTACGGGTAGGCCCTGTCCGACTGTGACGCGGTCGCCTCGGTGGGCTCCAAGGGTGACTCCTATGACAACGCGCTGGCCGAGGCCCTCAACTCGCTGTACAAGGCCGAACTCATCCGCAACCATCACCATCTCGACGAGCATGAGCCCTGGGAGGGCATCGACGACGCCCGTATTCGCTACCACCGAGTGGGCGCAACTGGTCGGGCAACACCCGGCCTCACTCCGCCATAGGCATGCACACTCCGATCGAGCACGAGCAGGCCAACACCCCACCACCACAAGACGACACCAACACCATCACCGAGCCCGACTCCGGGGCCATGGATGTCGGCGAGCAGACCACTATCAACCAACCCCAGCCGGCGACCGCCGGCGCCAGATAAAACACCCTCCACAAAACCCCGGGGCTTGACACCTGCTCTCCACCCCGCAGTTCATCACCGCGGTGACCTTGGGGACACTGGTCGCCGTCGCCATCATCTACGTCATCGCGGTGCGCTGGTCCTCGCGGATCACGCACCTGGTCATGCGCCGCATCCCTCATGAGGCGGTCCTGGCGCTCTTCGTGGTCCTCATCCTCATGCTGGCGTACCTGGGACGCGGGGGGTCGCCAACATGTTCGGTGTGCTGCTCGTGGGTGTGGCGTGCGGTAACCTCAATCGCCTGGGCGTGTCCTACGGCGTGCAGTTCATGACCCTGTACGCGGCGCCGGGAATCGTCACCTGGATGGCGGCTCTGAGCTGAACGGCGCGAGGCTGGGCCGAGCGGAGCGGCACTCAGCCTGAGCGGAGGGAGGTCGCTGGGGCGGCTCCGCTGGGAACCGGACGGTGGCCGGTCAGGTGCCCGACCGGTGGGCCAGGGCCTCCGGGTCCACTCCCATGAGCCGGGCACGCTCAGCCGTATCTCCGGTGATCAGCAGGTCTGTGCGCCTGAGTGACTCCAGGTCGCTTGCGCCCACGAGCGCCATGAGGCTACTCAGCTCGCCGATCCACCCGGTCAGCTCATCGTCCAGGGCTTGGGGGCCATCCCCGATCAGGGTCCGCAGGAAGTGGCCGGAGACTCCCACCGCTCGCGCCCCCAGGGCCAGGGCCCGCAGGACGTCCAGCGGGTGCCGCACGCCCCCTGACGCCAGCAGCTCCAGGCCCACCGAACTGGGTTGCTGGGCGGTCAGCAGGCACAGGACGGCCGACTGGCCCCAGCCGGTGAGGTACCCGAACTCACCACCAGGGCGGCGCGAGCGCTCGATCGCTACGAAGTCCGTGCCGCCGTTGCCCGCCACGTCCGCGGCTGTGGCGCCCACCTGACGCACCTGCTCCAGGGTGTGCCGGGACAGGCCGAACCCGACCTCCTTGACGATGACGGGAACGTCCACCGTCTCGACGATCGCCTCCAGGCACTCGAACCAGCCGGTGAAGTCCCGGTCGCCCTCGGGCATGACGACCTCCTGGGCCACGTTGAGGTGGACCTGCAGGGCGTCGGCCTCAAGCATGTCCACAGCCTGGCGCGCAGCCTGCGGCTCCACGGTCGGGCCCACGTTGGCCAGTACGAAGGCGTCAGGCGCCTCGCGGCGGATGATCGTGAAGGACTCGGCCCGGCTGGGGTCGCGCAGCGCCACGTGCTGGGAGCCGCAGGCGATAGCGAGGCCGGCGCGTGCGGCCGCACGGGCCAGGTGGGCGTTGAGCTCGGCGGTGCGCGGGGTACCGCCCGTCATGGCGTTAACGTACAGAGGCACCGCCCAGGTCCTGCCGCACACGGTGGTGGTCAGGTCGCTACCGGCCACCGACGTGCCGGGCAGGGCGTGGTGGACGAAGGCGACGTCGTCGTACCCGGTGCGACGAGCCGGGTCGTGGAGGGCCACGGCCAGGTCGACGTGCTCGTCCTTACGCAAGGCGTGCTCACTGGGACTGGGGGAGTGGCTCATGGAGCCTCCTTGTCGTGGACGTTCAGTGGGTCAGGGCCAGCAGGTCTTGCATCGATGCCTGGCGTGCGCTGGCGTCCAGGACTGCGCGGATGACTGCGCCTGCGGCAGCGGCGGATGAGCCCAGGCCCTTCTCGTGGGGGAAGTCGCTGTCCGTGGTCACCTGGTAGGAGGCGCCCAGGCTCCCGGAGAACTCTCGGGCGGCGTCGAAGGCACGGACAATGCACGCGAAACGGTCCGGGCTGGTGCGCAGCGGTCCGTCATAGTCCAGCGACCGCAGTCGGGAGGGACCGTCGATGGGCGTTGCGGTGGCACGCATTGACAGGTCGTGCAAGGGCAGGGCTACGGCGGGGTACCCGTAGACGACCGAGTGCTCGCCGATGAGGATCGCCTTGGCCTTGGTGCTGCCGTGTCCGGTGCGGGTGGGGGAGGAGTGGTCCATGATGTGTGCTCGTCCTTGTCATGCCGGTCGGCGGTGCCGGCCCGTGCCAGGTGGGCTGGGTGGGCGCTGAGCCCGCTGCGGATCAGACCTTACGACCTTGCGAGGCCTGAGCGCTCGCGCCCCACCCGGTGCGGGGCTCCGGGACGAGGTGGAGCACGGGCAGCAAGTCAGCAGTGGTGCGCATGCCCGTATCATCCCACGATGCACGGTGCTGAACCGGTCGTGGGCAGGTGATGCCGCCTGCAGACTGCGCAGCGCCACACCCCCAGGGGCGAGGACGCGAGGTCGGACAGGGCCGCCAGGGCGGCCTCCTCGTTGGCGGCCGTGTAGATGGGCTTGAGGGCGGCGGCGACCTTCTTGCGGTCCTGGTAGGACACGAGCCTCATCGAGGAGCGGATCAGGTGGACCACGCAGGTCTGGACCATGGAGCCGAACCAGGTCGCCTTGATCGCCTCGGGCGGGACCGTCAGCCCGTCGCAGCACACGATCAGCACGTCAGTGACGCCGCGGTTGGCGAGTTCGGCGCACACGCGAGCCCAGAAGGAGGCGTCCTCGTCGGCCTGCACCCAGATCCCCAGGACGTGCTTGACGCCCTCCATGTCGACTCCGACGGCGATGTGGGCCGCCCTGTCGGACACCCGCCCGCCGTCGCGGATCTTGACGCGGATCGCGCCCGGGGTAGATCACCGGGTAGAACTCCTCCAGCGGGCGACTCCGCCACTGCAGGACGGCGTCGGCGACGGCGTCGGTGATGTTGTTGATCGTCCCCGCGCTCAGCTCTACCCCCAGGGTGGAGTCCAGGTGGTGGCGGATCTCGCGCACCGTCATCCCGCCGGCGTACAGGCTGATGATCATGCCGTCCAGCCCGTCCATGCGCCGCTGGCCCTTGCGCACCAGGCGGGGCGTGAACGTGCCGGTGCGGTCGCGGGGGACCTCGATCTCAAACGGGCCCACCTCGGAGTCCCATCGTCTTGGTTGACGTCCCGTTTCGCGCGTTGCCCCGCGCGCTCGCCCTTGTCGTAGCCCAGGTGGTCGGTCAGCTCGGCCTGCAGGCCCCGCTCCAGGGTCTCCTTGAGCAGCGCCGGCAGAAGCCCGTCGGCGCCGGTCAGCGAGATCTGGCCAGCATCGATCTGCTCGAACAGGCCGTCCAGGCCACCGGAGGCAACCAGCTCCTCCACCGCCCTACGACCCGCGCCACCCGCAGCGGCCTTCTCATCGGTCATGGTCATCAGTGTCAGTCCTTCCAGGAGGGCTTACACAAACCATTGAACAAACCCGTCCCCGGCGACCGCTTACCGGTACCTGCACGAGGCCCTCCAGGTCATCTCTTCCCAGGCCCCTGACCTGATCGAGGTCATCACCCGGCTGCGTCACAAGGGTGAGCCCTTCGTGTGCCTGGATGACACCCTTATCCGCACCGACAGGGTCGCGGCCCGCACCGAGCGGGGTAACCACTCGTGGTACTCCGGCAAGCACAATGCCTTCGGGGGCAACGTCCAGGTCATCACCGACCACTCCGGGTTCCCGGTGTGGGTCTCGCCGGTCGAGCCGGGATCGACCCATGACCTCATCGCCGCGCGCGCCCACGCGCTGCCCGCCCTGTACAAAGCCGCCTCCCAGGGCCTGAGGACCCTGGCCGACAAGGGCTACCAGGGCGCCGGCACCGGCGTGCTCACACCCGTCAAGGGCACCAGCCCCTGCCCCGACGACGCCACCTACAACCACCTCCACACCGCCCTGCGCTCACCTGCCGAGAGGGCCAACGCCATGCTTAAGCAGTTCAAGGCCCTCCAACGAGTCACCCTCGACCCCAAAGCCATCACCCACATCACCGCCACCGCACTCGTCATCATCAACCTCAACAAACAACCCCGGCGAGAAAGGCTCGATGTCCCTCCTGGGGCGATCAGCGCGGACATGCTGCAGATGACGGGCGAGGAGCTGGCGCTCCTGCTTCTGGCGCAGCGCCGGGCGCGCCGCCCCGAGTTGCCGGAGGCCCCGGGGATGCCCGCGACCGCGCCGTTGGCCTGAGCCCGCGCTGCCCCTGTCCGCGTCGTGGCCCGCGCCGGCCGCTGGCGAGCAGCGGTGGAAGGATAACGGTATGTCCTCCCTGCCCGCCGTCAAGATCCCATGCAATCGCATTGCCGCGGGAAGCAGTCTCGCCTTATCCTCGCTCATCCTCCTGGATATTCTCGTGGATATTCCCGGGCTGCTGGGAAAGAACGAGCACCGGCGCGTGCTCCTGGGATGGATCGGGAACTCGTTGATGCTCGCCCTCGTCGGAGTCGGTGTTCTCGCATCCCTTTGGGCGCTGAGCCGTCCAATGCTCGTCATCGACGATGACGGCATCCATGATCGCACTGCGCTGTTCAACGCGATGGGCTTCATCCCGTGGGAGAGGACGGCAGGCTTCGCGGTCGCGTACGGGGCCACTGGGAGAGCTTGGGGAGCTGAGTCCGCTCTGCCGAAGAAGTACCGGGGCAGAGGCGTTGTGCGGATCATCTGGTCGGAGGAGGGAGCGCCGTCCCGTCCCGTGGGGCGCCTGCCCCGGCTCCTCGGGAGGAGGGGGCCCAAGCCTCTCTCTGGCGTCGTCAACAATAAGGCGACCTCGATGTCGGGTGAGCAGCTGGCGCTCCTGCTGCTGGCCCAGCGTCGTGCGCGGCGCCCGGAGCTGCCCGAGGCCCCGGGCATACCCGCCACCCCGCCACTGACCTGAGGACGGTAGTCCGCCTGACCGCGGACGTATCAGGACGACCGGTCAGCCGATGTGCGCGACGGCGGTGGGAGAGCGCGCAGCCAGCAGCTGGTCGAAAGTGGCGAGGAACCCTCCGCGGCTGCGGGCCAGGGATACCAGGTAGACATCTGTCGTCTGCCGGTGGCCCCGGACTCCACGCAGGTCGACGTCGGCATATGACAGCCACGATCCCAGAAATCCCAGCGTCTGACGCCATGCACGCGCTCCATCTTGTGGTGCACGGTGTCGGACCAGCGGATGCCCACCAACCCACGGCTGCTACTGGCAGCGTCCCGGGCGGCGCCGTCCCAGCGCCGCCCATCCCACCCTGATTGGGACGCCCGCGTGCGAAGCACGTAGGATCACCCCCGTGCTGCACAGACTCTCCACCTCCTTCATCCGAACCCTGCGCGAGGACCCGGCCGACGCCGAGGTCGCCAGCCACCGCCTGCTCGTACGCGCCTGCTACATCCGCCGGGCCGCCCCCGGGGTGTACACCTGGTTGCCGCTGGGTCTGCGGACGCTGCGCAAGATCGAGGACATCATGCGCCAGGAGATGGACGCCATGGGCGGCCAGGAGGTCCACTTCCCGGCTCTCCTTCCGGCCGAGCCCTACCAGGCCACCGGGCGCTGGGACGACTACGGCCCCACCCTGTTCAAGCTCCGCGACCGCAAGGACGGGGACTACCTGCTGGCCCCCACCCACGAGGAGATGTTCACCCTCGCGGTCAAGGACCTCTACTCCTCCTACAAGGACCTGCCGGCCGTGGTCTACCAGATCCAGACCAAGTACCGTGACGAGGCCCGCCCCCGCGCCGGCATCATCCGCGGCCGCGAGTTCGTCATGAAGGACTCCTACTCCTTCGACATCGACGACGCCGGCCTGGCCGCCGCCTACCAGGCCCACCGGGACACCTACGAGCGGATCTTCACCCGCCTGGGCCTGGACTACGTCATCGTCAACGCCATGGCCGGCGCCATGGGCGGATCCCACTCCGAGGAGTTCCTCCACCCCTGCGAGATCGGTGAGGACACCTTCGTGCGCTCCTCAAGCGGCTACGCGGCCAACGCCGAGGCCGTCACCACCGTGGCCCCCGAGCCCGTGGACGCCTCCGGGGTCGGCCCGGCGCGCGTCGTGGACACCCCCGACACCCCCACCATCGACTCCCTGGTCGAGCTGTGCAACCGGGCCTACCCGCGCTCCGACGGGAGGGCCTGGACGGCCGCCGACACCCTCAAGAACGTCGTCGTCACCCTCATCCACCCCGGCGGCGAGCGTGAGCTGCTGGTCGTCGGCGTGCCCGGGGACCGCGACGTCGACATGAAGCGCCTGGAGGCCGCCGTCGCCCCCGCCGAGGTCGAGATGGCCGGCGACACCGACTTCGAGACCCACCCCGAGCTCGTGCGCGGCTACATCGGCCCCACCGCCATCGGCCCCAACTCCCCGCTGCGGCGCGTGGAGAAGCTCGAGGACGGCACCGAGGTCCTCACCGGCTCCGTGCGCTACCTCGTCGACCCCCGGATCGTGGAGGGAACCAGCTGGGTCACCGGCGCCAACACCGACAAGAAGCACGTCCTGGACCTGGTCATGGGCCGCGACTTCACCGCCGACGGCACCATCGAGGCCGCCGAGGTCCGTGAGGGCGACCCCGCCCCCGACGGCTCCGGCCCCCTCCACCTGGCCCGCGGCATCGAGATCGGCCACATCTTCGAGCTGGGACGCAAGTACTCCCAGGCCCTGGGGCTGACCGTCCTGGACGAGAACGGCAAGGCCCGCGTGGTCACCATGGGCTCCTACGGCATCGGCGTCAGCCGCGTCATGGCCGCCCTGGCCGAGGCCAACCACGATGACAAGGGGCTGACCTGGCCCGTCCAGATCGCCCCCTTCCACGTGCAGGTCCTGGCCACCGGCAAGGACCAGGCCGTCTTCGACGTCGCCGAGCAGATCGCCTCGTCCCTGGACGCCGACGGCGTCGAGGTCCTCTACGACGACCGCCGCAAGGTCTCCGCCGGTGTGAAGTTCGCCGACGCCGAGCTCCTCGGCCTGCCCTACACGCTCGTCGTCGGCCGGGACCTGGCCAAGGAGGGGACCGTGGAGATCCGCGATCGCCGCACCGGCGAGCGCCGCTCCGTGCCCGCCGACGCCGCAGCGGCCGAGCTCAGCGCCACCGTCCGCGCCGCCCTGGAGGCCGCTGAGAGCCTGTGACAGGCGGCGCCGGTACCGGCCGCGGGGAGAACGCCTCGGACTCGGCTGGCCCCTCCTGGCTCCTGTACCGGGTCCCGAGGCACCGCCTCAACGCCGGCTCTGGCCCGGTCCTCTTCCTCGGGGCAGGTTACTGCACGAGGGTAGGGGTGTACTGACCAAGGGTTGTGCGTACTGCACGAGCCCCCACACCTCATGGAGTACCCCGCCCCTGCCCAGCAGTCCCCGACCCTCGTGCAGAGTGCATGCCAGGCACCGCCAAAGTAATCGAGCCCGTCCCTGCCAGCAGGGCGAGCAACGACTCTCACGGCCGGGAATCCTGCTCCACCGGTGTCTTGAGATGCCATGACGTCCGGAGTTCTCAGAAGTCATGAGACAACACAGCGTGGTTGACTCTCAGGCAGTGAGAGCTGAACCTCGTGGACTAGTTACCTTGTTGGTGGTCCCGGGCGGACTCCGGTTTGGACCGGGCCGACGGAATCGGCCCAAATTGCCGCCTCGACGCCGACTCATCCTCGGAACCCGCCCCTACGCCCGCCGGTCCCGGGGAGAGGCCGCCAGGCCGAGCACGATCACGACCGCCCCCGCGGCCAGGGCGCAGGCTCTTCCGGGGGAGCCGAGTGGGGCTCCCAGCAGGGCGCCGACGATGCAGGTCCCGACGCTGGTGCCGAGTTGGCGCGCGGAGGTCATGACGGCCCCGATGCGGCCGGGCGGGGCGTCGGCGGCCGACGCCGTCGTCAGGGTCGCCGCCGTGCTCGCCGACACCGCGGCGACGCCGAAGACGACTGTCGCGGCGCATGCGGCCGCGGGCCCCGTGGAGCGGGTCGCGCCGATCACGATGAAGCCCAGACCCGCGGCGCAGGGCGAGAGCGTCATGATCGGCCCGAGGGAGCGGCCCGACTCGCACAGGCGCTGGACGGCGGGTGCGCACAGCAGCGCCGCTGCGCCCTGGAGCCAGAACGGCAGGCCCGCCAGCCACGGGTGCGCCGCCCGCAGGGAGTCGAGCCGGACCGCCACGAGGAGCACCTCCGCGGCCTGCCACCCGCCGAATGCGGTCATGAGCACCAGCCCCGCCCTGGCCGTCGTGGCGGCGGTCATGGAGGGCGGGATGACCGGGCGCGTCCGGCCGGCGTCGGCGCGCAGGACCGCCAGCAGGAGGAGCGAGGCCGCCGCCAGCGCCGTGAGGGGCGTCCACCAGCTCCTGGCGAGCAGGGCCGCCTCGGCCGCGGCGAGCAGGACGGTCACCGCTGCGCTCAGGAGCACGGGAGGGCGTCCGTCCGCCCCCGTCGACCGCCGTCCCCCGCCCGTTCTCCCCCGTCCCAGCGGGACGGTCCCGATCAGGAGGGCGAGCGCGATGACGGCGGGGCCGGTGAATCCCGCCCTCCACCCCGCCGCCGCGATCAGCGGCGTTCCCAGGCCGACCCCCAGCGCGAGGCCGATCGCCCCCACGGCGGCGAACCAGCCCAGGGCGCGCCGCGCCCGTCGCGGGGGCAGGTCGATCAGGAGCGCCAGGGTCGCGGGGGCGGCCAGCGCCGCGCACGCCCCCTGAAGGGCCCGCAGGGCGATGACCGGCCCGACGGCGCCGACCATGGTGACCGCCCCGCCGCTGAGCGCGAAGGCGCCCAGTGCCCACCTCAGCGCGCGCAGGGCCCCGAAGCGGTCGGCGCACCAGCCCCCGAGCAGCAGGAGTCCCCCGAAGGCCAGCGCGTAGACGCCCTGCGCGAGGGAGACCCGTCCGACCCCGGTGTGCAGTTGGCGGGACATGACCGGGGTCGCCGAGGTGATCACGGTGGTGTCCAGGACCAGGAGGAGCTGGACTCCGACGAGGACGGCCGTCGTCCCCGGCGGCCCGCCCCGCCTCGAGCCGCCGCGGCCCCCTGCCGGTACCATGTCCGAGTGCGTCATGGCCGCAGTCTCGCGAACCCATTGAGATCAGGCAAACAGCGGCTTTGACAGCCACCGATCAGTTCTTCTAATCTCGCGCACGTGGAGCTCAGACACCTCGCCTGCTTCCTGGCGATCCTCGACACGGGTTCCTTCACCCGGGCAGCCCGGCGCGTCCACCTCACCCAGTCGGGCCTCAGCCAGCAGGTTCGGTCCCTCGAGCGCGAGCTCGGCACGGCCCTGTTCACCCGCCGACCGGTGCGTCCGACGCCGTCGGCCCTCGCCCTGGAGCCCCACGCCCGCGCCGCCCTAGCCGCCGTCGACGAGGCCGGGCGCGCGGTCGCGGCGACGACCGGCGCGCACCTGGAGCTGCGGGTGGGGGCCATCGCCTCGCTCACCGCGGTCGACCTGTGCGACCTGCTGGAGCGGGTGCGCCTCGCCCACCCCAACCTGTCGGTCTCGATCGTTCAGGAGGCCACCGACGAGATGGTCCGGGACGTGCGCGACGGCCGCCTCGACCTCGCGATCGTCGACACCGCGCGCCCCTCCGGCCGCGACCTGGAGTCCCTGGTGGTCTGCGAGGAGTCCTTCAGCCTCGTGGGGCCGGCGCTGCCGTCCGGGCCGGTCGCGCCGGCCGACCTCGACGGGCGCGCATGGGTCGCGCTGCGCCGCGGGACCCGGCTCCGCGAGGTCTTCGACCGCCTCATGGAGGACCACCACCTGGTTCCCGCGGTCATCGGGCAGGTCGGCGACATCCGGCTGCTGGGCAGACTGAGCGCGGCGGGCTTCGGCAACGCCGTCCTGCCCGCGCCGATGACCCGCCGCCAGCGGGCCGCGCCCATTCCCGCGGCCGTTCTGGCGCCGCGCACCGTGCGGGCCGTGTACGCCCCGCGTCACCGCAACCCCGCGCTGGCGACCTGCCTGACGATCCTGCACGATGGCGCGGGTTCCGCCGGGTGAGTGCCGTGATCCGGTCTCGTCGGCTGGGGTCCCCGGATCCGGCGGTGACACATTCCATTGCCCAGTCCCCGCCCGCGTCGGTCGGAGCGAGGCTCGGGTGCGATGAGCCAGTCCAAAGTCTGCGACGAGACCGTTTCTGATGAGCAGACGGCCCGACGTCGCCCCGTTCCCGTTCGGGAGCCGTCGGGGAAGGCTTCCGCGGCGCCCGCTCAGGTCAACAGACCCTGCTTGGTCAGTCGGTCCTTCGTGATCGTGGCCGAGTCGAGCTGCTTGCCAGTGGAGTGCTTGTTTGAGTGTGCGCAGTTCGTCGGCCGTGAGCGTAGCCTGGACGGGCTTCGCATCGAGACTGTCCGACACCAGTGGGACGACGTTCTGCGGCAGGATGAGGTTCTGGGGCTCCCGGAGGACGACCAGACCGTTTTCGTCGATGGCGGGGCTGGAGGTGAGGATGTCGGCGACGTCGACATCCTCTTGGTCAGGGCCTCAACGATCAGTGGGGTGGCCGGAGTCCTTCACCGGGATGATCTTGGTCGTCCCCGTAGGCCCACTTGAGGCCCTCGGGCCCGTAGGGGAGGGTGGCGAACTCGGAGTTCGCGGCCACCTTCACGGTCCGCCCCAGCCTGGCCAGGTCGGAGATCGAGGCCAGTCCGTTCTTCTGGACGCTGTCGTTGGTGACGGCGTAGGAGTCCTGGTCCGTGGTCGCAGTGGCGTCCGGCACTGTCAGCCCCGTGAGCAGGGCCGAGGCGGGGGCTTTGAGGATGGAGTCGGTGTCGGTCGCGCCGGTGTCCTTGGCGTAGTACTGGGCGTAGTACTGGAGGAGGTGCCGCCGTACTCGGGCAGGACGGAGATCGCCCCGGACTCCAACTCGGGCAGGTAGATCTCGCGCTGGTCGATCTGGTACTGGGTGTCACGGTCATGCCCGCGTGCTCGATCGCCTGGGCCTAGAGCTCGGCGATGATCTCGTTGGAGTAGTACCGCTGACTGCTGACGATGATTGCGCCGGCGGTGCCTGCGGCCGAGGTGCCGTGCCAGTGGGTCGCCCCTGCCGCCGCAGGCGGCCACCAGCGAGGTAAGGGCCGGGGCCCGCTCCGACCAGGAGGAAGCGCCGGGGCAGGGGATGCGGGGATGACGGGCACCAGGCCGGGCGGGAACCTGTGGCGCCGCGGGAGTCGGGCGCGCCGCTGGGGCCGAGGGGACGTGGGCGCGGAGGTCGAAAGGGTCATGGAGGATCATTGGGTTTCCTTTCGAAAGCGCGCGCCGGCAGGGGGCACGATCCACCGCAAAGCGGTAGAGGTCTTTCGCAGGCGTGGGTGCGGGGGCCGGCCTGCCCACCGGCTGGCCCCGTATCAACTTGACCGAGAGGCGGCAGGAGAGATGGATATCGAGGACATCGAGGTCTTCATCGGCACCGGGCGTCGGCAAGACGGACCACTGGGCCACGGCCCTGAGCCGGGACGGGCGGAAGGTCTTCGACAAGGCCCTGCCTAACGATGAGGAGCGCCTGCGTGCTCTCTACGAGAAGCTGGCCGATCATGGGAGCCTGCTGGTGGTGGTCGATCAGCCTGCCACCATCGGGGCCCTGGCGGTGGCGGTGGCTCAGGACATGGGCATCACGGTGGGCTACCTGCCCGGACTGTCGATGCGACGCATCGCTGACCTGACGCCGGGCAGCGCCAAGACCGACGCCAAGGACGCTGCCGTTATCGCCGGCGCGGCCAGGAGCATGCCCCACACCCTGAGAGCCGTCAGCACCTCGGGCGAGGAGGCCGCGGCGCTGAGCGTGCTGACTGGTTTCGACCTGGACCTGGCTCGCCAGGTCAACCAGACCGAGGGCCGGGTCCGGGGCCAGTCGTTCACCCAGACCCCGCCCCGCCCTCGAGGCCGTGGTGGGGTCCTGGCCGGGCGCACGACGCCGCCCCTGGAGGCCCGTCGCCGCCTGGCCTACCCCAGCCGATCTGAAGCGAGCGGGCAGGACAAGGATTGACGCCAGGCTCAAGGCCCACGGGTGCAGGCGGCACGCCACCTGGGCCGGCCAGATCGTCTCGGCCCTGGAGCGCCAGACCGTGGTGGTCGCTGGCACCGACGCCGCAGCAGTGGTGCTGCCTCACCTGGCTCGTCAGCTCATCGCCCCACGCGCTCAGCGGGCTGATGTCGCCGCCCAGGCCGGTGACCCTGGCGGGCACCCACTCTCATGTGCCAGGTCCTGACCACACGTGCCCGGGATCAGGGGTCCCGGCCGCCGCCGTCCTTGCTGGCCCAGACCCTGGGCAAGGACCTCCAGGCACCGGAGCCCAGCTGGCCTCCTACGCCGGCCTGGCACCGGTAACCAGGAGATCAGGCTCCTCCATAAGGGGCGAGGTGCGTCTCCCACGGCGGCAACAAGAGGCTCAAGCGCGCCATGTTCCCCTCCGCCTTC
>ERZ772940.246-NODE-246-length-28312-cov-5.87398_pt1 | contig 28312 bp, 29 predicted proteins | sample MGYA00511682_ERZ772940 | MGnify/ENA primary metagenome ERZ772940 (study PRJEB29015, sample SAMEA2737922) | human oral metagenome | biome: human oral; feature: human-associated habitat; material: dental | place: China | collected 2031 ... | reverse complement strand
CTTAGATTGAGGTCCAACTATGGAATGAGACCGGGGAAATTACAGACATAACCTTCCTTACGCCTCAAAGGGTGTCTTTCGTCCTTCGTCTGCGTCAGTCATTTCCTGAAGACTGTGTGCGCTTGAAGCTCAGCAGCACACGAGCCAGCCAGGCGGGTCTGAAGGAAATGATGACGAGACGAAGAGTGAGGGATTAACTAGGTAGTAGACCTGAGAAGACCACCTGTACTGCTCGTGTGTCATAGGACTATGTATAGAGGGAAATTACAGGCATGACTCTCGAGTAAGTAGTACCCGCCTCATGTTAGAATAAGACTATGTTAACCATCAAATACATCCGTAATCACGCCGAGCTGGTCCAGCGCTCCGCCGACGCCAAAGGCTACCAAGTCGACGTCGCCGAAACTCTACGCCTTGACCGGGAGAGCAGGGAGCTGGGTAAACAGATTGATGATCTGAGGGCTCAGCGCAATAGCGTCGCTGCCCAGATGAAAAATGGTAAGCCGACTCCCGAGCTGATCAAGCAGGGCAAGGAACTCAAAGCGCAGCTAGCCGAGCTGGAAGAGCGTCACAAAGCTCTCACCGCCAAGCTGACTGCCGGCATTGATCGTTTACCCAATATCATCTTTGACGACGTTCCCCTGGGCGGGGAAGAAGACAGCGTCACCGTACGTGAGTGGGGCGAGCCGAAGTCGAGCGGAGTTGACCACCTTGACTACGCCACCGGTCGGGGTTGGGTGGATTTCGAACGAGGCGCCAAGGTAGCGGGGGCTAAGTTTTATTACCTGAAGAATGAGCTGGCTCTGCTTGAGAATGCCCTGGTGCAGTACGGTCTCGCTAAGGTCATCGCCAAGGGTTTTACCTATATGACAGTGCCACACATGGTTAAAGGGCGGGTCTTCGCCGGAACCGGCTTCGCTCCTCGGACCAGCGACCAGAGTGACGAGTATTTCATTGAGCGAGAAGACCTCGGGTTGATCGCCACCGCCGAGATGTCAATCACCGGCTATCACATGGATGAAATACTGGACGAGAAGGATCTACCCCTGCTATACGCCGGCTATTCACCTTGTTACCGTAAGGAGGCGGGGGCAGCCGGCAAGCACACCCGTGGGCTATTCCGAGTCCATCAGTTTAATAAGCTGGAGATGTACGCCTTTTGCTTGCCTGAGCAGAGCCAACAAATCCACCAACAAATCCTCGGTGTCGAGGAGGAGATCTGGCAAGAGCTTGGCATCCCTTATCGGGTTATCAATATCGCCGCCGGCGACCTGGGCGCCCCGGCCGCTAAGAAGTACGACATTGAGTTCTGGAGTCCGCACGACCGGACCTACCGTGAGTTGACCAGCTGCTCCAACTGCACGGATTTCCAGGCTAATACCGTCAGCACCCGAGTGCGTCGTCAGGATGGCACCATCGAGAGCGTCCACACCCTTAACGGCACCTGCATCAGCTTGGCTCGTACTTTAGTCGCTATCATCGAGAACTACGCTCACGATGGCGGTAAGCTGACCGTACCGGCGGCTCTGCGTCCCTACCTGGCTGATCGTGGCGAATTATAGCTATCAATGGTAAAATATAACCACTATTAAAGGAGGGAGTTATGAGCAGTAAAACCCTAAGCATAGAGATCTCAGGCACTAACTACAAGCTGTCTGACCAAGAGCAGGATTATATCGACCGCAAATGTCGCAAGCTGGTTAATCACATGCCGATGCATAGCCGTCGCTCGGCTTTCGTCAGCGCCAAGATCAGCCTACTTACTCAGCCGGGCGATGATAAATACCAGTGCGACGTCGTCCTGACTCTACCCGACAAGACTCTAGTCGCCAGCGAGACAGCCACCAGCGTAGCAGCAGCCATTGATATCGTCGAGCGTAAGCTGCAGGGGCAAATCCGCAAGTATAAGACCGAGCGTCGCAAAGATGGCGTCAATAGCGGTGGCATCATGGCGGTGATCAAGCGCACCTTGCGCCGTCGTTAAATTACCCTCATAATAAGCCTATGGAATCAAACACATTTAACGAAATGCTTGAGCAGATGAAGCACGGCCAGGGCTTCATCGCCGCCCTTGATCAAAGTGGCGGTAGCACGCCCAAGGCACTGGCAAATTATGGCATCAGCGCCATCAACTACACCGGCGAAGCTGAGATGTTCCGGCTTATTCACCGGATGCGCACCAGAGTCATCACCAGCCCTGCCTTCACCAACCAATACATCATCGGCGCCATCCTCTTCGAACGAACGATGAACTCTCGTATAGGCAGTAGATATACCGCCGAGTATCTATGGCAAGAGAAGCATATCGTGCCTTTCCTAAAGGTAGACGATGGACTGGCTATGCAGTCAGACGGTGTTCAGCTGATGAAACCAATCCCCGAACTGGCTCATCGCCTCGACGAAGCCAAGCGACACCCCATCTTAGGCACGAAGATGCGCTCACTTATCCACATGGCTAATCCGACCGGCATCAAAGCGATCGTCGATCAGCAGTTTCGACTGGCTAAACAGATCAGTCAAACCGGGCTGATACCGATCATTGAGCCGGAGGTCAGTATCGACGCCCCGGATAAAGACCGGTGCGAGCAGTTGCTCCTAGGTGAAATCACCGCTCAGCTGGAGCAGTGGGGGAAAGCACCGGTAATATTCAAGCTGACCATTCCCAGTCAAGCCAACTTTTACGCCGATCTATACCGCTTCGACTCGGTAGTTCGAGTCGTTGCCTTATCCGGTGGCTACAATGTTAACGAGGCTTGCATCAAGCTGATGCTAAACCACAACATGCCCGCCAGCTTCTCTCGAGCCTTACTGCAGAACCTGCGTGATCAGCAGAGTGACACTCAGTTTGACGCCGCCTTGGCTCAGGCAATTAGCCAAATTTACCGGGCATCAATTACTTAAACCCTAAGAAAGGTCGTCAAACCAATGAATGATAACAACCAAAAATGCCAAGCAACGATTGATCAGCTAGGCTTACACCCTCGGATCGTCCAGCACGAACCCATCCTTAATTTTGAGACGGCCGAGAAGGTTGACCGGGAGTTAGGTCTGACCGGCACCGAGACCAAGTCAATGTTTCTGAAGGGTAAGTCCGGCAAGCACTATCTCTTTATGACCACTTCCGACCGACGAATGGATCAAAAAGTACTACGTCAAATTCTTGGTGAAAAGATCAAACTAGTCACTGGCGACGAGATGATTGAGCTAACTAAAATGCAGCCGGGCTGCATGACGCCGTTTGGTTTACCTGACGGCCTGATCAGTGCTATCGTCGTTGATCCAGTTATTTACCAACATGACAAATTAATCCTCGCTTTTGGCTCAGAATGTATGTCAATGGAGATAACTGCTGACGAATTACGCCAGCTACTCAACCATCTTTATCCGGATAATATTCATTATTTAGGATAAGCCCGTCAGCTTGCGTTTATCGCCGGCGGTGTTTTATAATAACTGGCGGTCAAAATTATTTGGCCGATCCTGTCCATCTCTTGCAAGTATGTAGAAGGGAAGTGATGTCGCATGACACCACGGAACGAAACGCCAACCACGATCAAGACAAATCGGCAAGCGAGCAGGAAGCCGGTAGAAGTGTTCGCCGGCTTCAACGGGGTAATTAACCCCGAAGGAACGATCATCAATAGCTCCAAGTTCGTTGAGCTGAGCAATATTGAGGAGGTGAGGTACAACGACGACCGCTACTATGCGATAGACCGACACGGTCTGGCAAGTAGTGAGTTTTTCTGGTCAAGCGAATTACTTGGTCAAATCGATAAGCTCATCAAGGAGCGTCGGATTAAATGGCACTGGCTATCGTCAGAATGGATGTGGTTTGACGAGATCAATCCACAGCTTGGACTAAGCAGCCAACAGGCTGGTGCTAAATCAATGGTCAGTAAGACCGACAAACCTTACGCTATTAAGAGGGCGATCAAGCACAATGCTCGTCGGAAGCACGCCAGAGATATCATCTGGCTAGATGACGCCTTCGGCTCCAACGATCGTTGTTGGAAAAAGTTAACAAGGTTGGTTGAGCGGACCCGGATCCGCCTACTAAAGATCACGACCGACCCCACCACAGGGCTTAGCCGTGATGACTTTCAGGTGATCCTTAGGTTCATTGACGATTCTAACCGTTTGCCGGGAGTACAGTTTCGCCGCTCGGTCGAATGCACCGATGGTGTAACTGTATTCTCGCCATTTATATAGCATAGCCTCAAGAGATGGGAGGGTCGCCCTCGTAGATACGTCTACGAGGGCATATTCCGGATATGATATATTTTTACTAAGATAAATCTATGAGGAGGGGGTAAAATGGAGCAGCCGGCATCTCGATTTAACAATACAAATCATCGAGTCGTCGACATCTACTCTGATTTTGACGGAGTTATCTCACCGTTTGAGCTCAGGAACGCCGTTCATCCGGAGCTGGTCAAGCCAACCAATCAAGATGAGCCTTATCCGATCGACCAGCGAGGCTACCATAACAGCATCGTCTGGTCGAGCGAAATGCTGAACCAGGTTAAAGACATGATTGATCATCAACCGATTCGTTGGCATTGGCTAACTAGCAACGAACGCTGGATGGTTGCGCTGGATCAAGCTATCGGCATCAACCATGACGACGTCGACACCGAGGCGTTCTTCGACCAAGATTCTGACGGTGGTGTCGTTGGCGGTGATCGCCTGGGTGCTATCGCCGTCGCCTTAACCAAGCGATTGACCGACCAGACCAAAGCACCCAGCCGTGGCGTGGTCTGGATGGACGATGCACCAGAGATTCGCCAGGAACCGCACCGAGTCGACCAACTGCGCCAAATGGTAGGTGAGTTCGGCGTCGATATGCTGGTCATCAACCCGGATAGCTACAAAGGCATCAGCCGCCAAGAGATGAAGCAGGTCACCGACTTCATCGCCGAGCACTAGATCTATCGGCTAGTTATGTGTTATGTGGCAAAATGTCAGGGAGTTGAAAGCCTTCTCGCTCTGCTTTTTCCTTTTGTTTTTCCTCTTCGGTCATCTCTCGGGGAGTGGTCTCCAGTACGATACTATCGTCAAACGGCTTCTTATCAAACTCCGGCACAATCCTTTTGTCGCCGGGGTGATTATACCAGAAGTTACGGTCGGCCTTATTGATACCGTTGACCTTGTTAGTTGCCTCCCAGACATACTCGGGGCTGATAGCATACTTCTTGCCCATTGGCAGATACAGCTTGGTGTACCAGTTCTCACATTCGCCATCTTCCTGAACCTTCAGGGTCATCTCCTGATCGCTGGCATGGTATGCCGGCAAGCGATCTTTCTGATCCATTTGCCAGCCGGTAATTGTATCCGAGGCATTATCATAGGCAAATTTAGCCGCCAGCGCCACAATGGTGCCGATACCCACCCTGATGGCGGTTCGACGACTCATACTCACTGCATTGTGTAACGCACCGCCATGATAATGTTTGTTTTTCTTCACGCTCGGATTGACCGGCATACTAGGGCTGGTATGTTCGCTCCGAGGGGCGCTCTCACTACTACTCATGGTAGCTTGTATCATATCACTACTAGTGAATTAGGTCAACTATCACGACATAATATCCTGATATGTGCAAATACCGTGGCAACTGACCCCGACCTCTGCTATAATATCCCCAGTTGATTACAGATAAGTGAGGAATAGTACTACGATTATGTCGACAAAGGATAAGGTATTAGGCAGAATCTTTGGCGATCCCCAGAAGAAGATCGTCCACCGCCTGGAGAAGCGGGTCGCCGAGATCAATGCCCTAGGCGATAAATACGCTCGAATGAGCGACCAACAGCTCAGTAAACAAACTAGCGTGCTGAAGAAGCAGCTCGCTAAATTGACCAAGAAAGCTTCAGCTGAGGCGGAGAGGGTAGGGAAGACGACCGAGTCGGCTACCCACGCCGAGGTCAGCGACAAGCAGCTGGAGAAAGGTCTGGTCTCCGACCGTCAGCTGGTTAATAAGATGAGCCCGGCCGATAGAGAAAAGTACGCTCGAGTCGGCTCAGCCACTATCGATGATTTCAATGCCATTGATGCTATCAGAGAGCGCAAAGCTCACCAGCGCCGCAAAGACGCCTTGGATATACTCTTGCCTGACGCTTTCGCTCTGGTGCGGGAGATGGCCAGTCGGACACTCGGTCAGCGTCATTTTGATGTCCAGCTGATGGGTGGCATCGTCCTACACGAGGGCAATGTCGCCGAGATGAAGACCGGCGAAGGTAAGACGCTAGTTGCTACCGCCCCGGTCTATCTGAATGCTCTGACCGGTCGAGGTGTCCACATGGTCACCGTCAACGACTATCTGGCTCAGCTTCATGGTGGCTGGATGGGGCAGCTCTATCATGCTCTAGGTATGAGCACCGGTGTGATCATTAACGACGCCAGCTTCATCTACGACCCCGAGTACGAGAACACCGACCACTACGACAAGCGAATGAGCCACCTCAAGCCCTGCTCCCGCAAAGAAGCTTACGACGCCGATATCACCTATGGTACTAATAACGAATTTGGCTTCGACTACCTACGAGACAATATGGTCAGCGACCCGTCACTCCTGCGTCAGCGTCAGCTCAACTTCGCTATCGTTGACGAGGTCGACTCCATCCTGATCGACGAAGCTCGTACTCCGCTGATCATTTCCGCTCCGGCAGCCGACAATCCCGATCTCTATATCAAGTACGCCGCCCTGGTAGACGGATTAGAAGCCCCTAGCAAGACGGTAGCTAGCGTCAGCCGAGGTCTGAAGAATCCCTTGACCGGCAAGCCGATCAATCCCGAAGAGAAGGAAGAAGAGCCGGACGGTGATTACGAGGTCGACGAGAAGCGTCGTACCGTTGCCCTGACCGAGCAAGGCGTCGACAAGGTTGAGAAGCTACTCGGAGTGAAAAATCTCTACTCGCCAGAACACCTCCGAGCGGTTTATCACCTGGATCAAGCCCTGCGAGCCCGAGCCCTATTTAAGCGAGACAAAGACTATGTCGTCGCTAAGGACGGCGAGGTGATCATCGTCGACGAGTTCACCGGGCGCTTGATGAAAGGGCGTCGCTATAGCGAAGGCCTGCACCAAGCGATCGAGGCTAAGGAGCACGTGCCGGTGCGGCAGGAATCGCAGACACTGGCGACCATTTCCTTCCAGAATTATTTCCGCCTCTACGACAAACTGTCCGGTATGACCGGCACTGCCTTCACCGAGGCAGAAGAGTTTCAGCAGATCTATGGGCTGGATGTCATCCAGATTCCGACCAACAAGCCGATCAAGCGAATCGACCACGAAGATCAGATCTTTAAGACTGAAGCAGGCAAGATCAAGGCGATCGTCAAGGAGGTCAAGGCTTGCCACGACCAAGGTCGCCCCGTCTTGATTGGTTCGGCCAGTATCGCTAAGAATGAGCTAATTAGCGCCGCTCTGGATAAGGCAGGGCTCAAGCACGAGACTCTCAACGCCAAGAATAACGAGCGGGAGGCTGAGGTAATCGCCAAGGCCGGTCAAGCCGGTGCCATCACCCTAGCTACCAACATCGCCGGTCGAGGCACTGATATCATGCTCGGCGAGGGGGTCGCCGCCAAGGGCGGCTTGGTGGTAATCGGCTCTGAACGCCACGAGGCACGCCGGATCGATAATCAGCTCCGCGGTCGTGGCGGACGTCAGGGCGACCCGGGAGACACTTACTTCTACGTTTCTACTCAAGATGACCTGATGCGGATCTACCAAGGTGACCGAATCGCCCAGCTGATGGAGCGGCTGGGAGTCTCAGAAGACACTCCGATCTCAGCTAAGCCGGTCAGCAAGACGCTCGAGGCAGCTCAGAAGCGAGTCGAAGGCTACAACTTTGACACCCGTAAGAACGTCGTCCAGTACGACAATGTCATCAACCGTCACCGCAAAGTGGTCTACACCATCAGGCGTAAGATTCTCCAAGGTGACGACATCTCACCCGAGATTTTGCGTCTAGCTGATGCCCAGCTTAGCTCGATGCTAGCCACTCGCCTCAAGCGTTCTGATACTGATAAGTTTGAGAAGTTTCAAGCTATCTTTCCTCTGAGCTTGGACCAGATCCGTAGCATCGCCACTATCAAGAATGACCGCAAACGACTGGTAGCGGCTCGTCGAGCTATCCTCAAGCTATATGACGCTAAGGAAGATGAGCTGGGTGCTACTCTGCTGGGTGGCGCTGAGCGAGAGATCTACATGCAGGTAGTCGATGTACTCTGGATGCAGCACCTGGAGAACATGCAACACCTGCGAGAGGGCATCCACTGGCGTAGCGTAGGGCAGCGTGACCCCTTAGTTGAGTATCGAGTCGAGTCACAGAAGCTCTTTGACTCGCTCCAGCGCACCTTGCAGGAGGAGGTCTTGACCGTCGTCTTCCACCTGGAGAAGGAGTTGATCAATGCCGACCAAGTCGAGGACGATCGCTACGATAGCGACCTGACTAAGGCAGCTGCTTCGGCAGTGGAGAAGGGAGTCAACGAGGCCGGCTTGCCAGCCGCTGACGATACCGACGAGAGCGACTTCCGCTCGACCGTTCACCCCGAGAAGTCACAGTCAGAGAAGAATCGTGAACGACGAGTCGCTCAGAAGAAAAAGAAGCAAGAGCGCCAGAACCGCAAGAAGGCTCGACGCTGATGATGGTAGGGTGGGAAAGTTAAACAAACAGTATGCGAATCTTAGTAATCAGCCATCAGCCCGGAGCCAATCAGCCGGTTGGCAGGCTAGGGGAGTGGCTCGAGCAAAAAGAGCTAACGCTTGACCATCGAATCGGTAGCGAGAAAAATCTACCCAAGCGAATCTATTACAGTAGCTCCGACTCCCCCGACCGGATGTCGGTCGGCAAGAATGGGGTGGGCGAGGGCTATGCCGGACTCATCATCAATGGCGGACAGTGGCGTCTAGATGGTAGTGATGGTGGCTGGTGGCTCCCCCATATCCGTCGCCTATTGCATCAGGCTATCTACGACGATATCCCCACCCTAGCCATCTGCCTCGGTCATCAGCTCCTGGCGGAAGTGGTTGGCGGTACAGTTAGCGATGCCCACGGACCGATTACTGCTAGCGATAAAGATAAAGGTGCCGAGTATGGTCTCTGTAGTGTCCAACTGACTGAGGCCGGCAAGTACGACATGCTCTTTGCCGGTATCACCTCACCGATGATGATGTATCAAAATCATCAGAACAGCGTCACCAAGCTGCCCGACAAGGTCGAGATATTAGCTAAGTCTGACCGCACCCCCATTGAGGCGCTACGTTACGGCTCGGTGATCTACGGACTTCAATTCCATCCCGAAGTGGCAGGTGACGCCATCTATAAATGGGACGACGACAAGGTTAACCGGCTCAAGTCGGCCGGCTATGACTGGCAAGCAATGGTCAAGCAGAGCCAGCAGGGCGACAGTCTCAATACTATGCAGTCCCACCAACTAGGTGATAATTTCGCCCGGATCATCAAGCGACGAGCCGAGAGAACCTAAAACGCCCCGCTTTAGACGTATGATTAGTCGTCTTTGGCGATATTGCTTAATGTCGCACAATTATAGGGTGGGGCGGTAGCACCCTGAGACTGCTGAGTTCAGAGCTCTCGGTTCTCTTATGGCTGATAATCCTTGTCGCAGCCGAGCTAAGCGTAGAGCCGACCACTATATCATCTACAGTCTCTGAGGCTGGACAACCACAGCCGCCAACAGTGGCCAGCGACTAATGATTAGCTTTCCGTAATTTAGCCGCTAATCAACCATCAATCCAGCCGATGAATCGCCGGGGCTAAAAGTAGTAGAGTTTGATAATGATTATTTATAAGAATACCAAGCTAAGGTGCGTCGTAATGCTTCACCGGCAGGGTACTCTTGAGAGTATTGTCACTAGATAAATAAAATTACCTTAGAGAAAATAATCAAACAGCCTCGTCAGATCCATAAAATTAGCCGAGCAGGACACATAAACACTCGTCTAGCGCCCAATATTGATATGTCGCACAATATACCTTTTACGACGAAGTGACCGTTTTGCCAGTAGTCGGTCACCGAGCGACGCTAAGCCGACCGCTTGTGTTCGGCAACCGACCAACCTGAGTGCTAATCCTAAAATAATGATCGAAATATTGCGGAGATATGGCAGAGTAGTGACGACTCACCCGAGAGTTATCTCAGCTGCTTTTTACTTTTATTAATTAAATCGATAAATAATTACTAATTATTTTAGGCAGGCTATTTTAATATCTTGTCGCCACTTGATTTATCATTCTTAATTCTAGATAAAAGATGCCTCTAGAGCTACGACCTCATGACGTCCGTGACGTCATCTGACGTCGCAATTTCTCTCTTCATAAATAAATCCGAAAGTCGGCACGTTTTCCACACTCCACACCGAGCTGACGTCCAGGTCTCAGGACAATATTTGACAATTTCACGAATTATATTGTCATATGTATTTTGCGACACCCGCTACTCCCCTCTCCTGCTCCAGTTCAACTCTGCCCATCCCTTGACTTTTCACATTTTCATGCTGTGTTATATTAAATGCTCCCTACTAGGCATCGGCAAGTAGTCATCAGTAGTCGGCAACTTTTTCTTGGCCGGGACAACAGCCAGATAACTAAGCCAACCGATCAAGGCAGCTATGATTACTATCATCGCTATCAAGAGCCACGGCCTGTGCTCCAGCTTTTGCCGGAGGCTAAGCTTCTGTTCTACTTCACCGGTGGGGGTCGACGCACTCGGCCGGTTATTATTTTCTTCTAGCATATTAGCCTCCTATTTAGCATATTTACCTCTGTCGGCAGTCCTTCTTTTCCGGCGGTATACCGTAATAAATAGTAGGTCCTCGTAGTTCATGACAGTACGGCTCTCCGAGCTTCTCTCCCAGTTTATCGACACCGGCATTAATACCAAGGACGTATTCCTTGAATGTCTCGTTCAGCTTACGATAGACCTTGTCGCAAGTGACACTATACTGAGCGCTATCAGTGCTATTCTCGACATGAGCCGGTAGATAAAAGATGGCACCGTTGCGCATCGAGTCAATCATCGTCGCATCGCCTTTCTCCAGATAAACAGCCCGGATATCATATTTACCATGCGAATTAGCACACAGTGTGCTACCATGGTCAAACTTATAGTAGCCACCTACTCCAACTCCATCTTCTACGCACGTTCCTAAGCCCGAGTTCTCGGCAATACACATTCTGACTTCTTTCAGCCAGTTGATATAGCCGACGAATTGCACCGGAGCAGTCTGCTGATCAAATGGCTTTAGCTTAACCCTATTAATCACTTCGTCGGTCAACACCAGGGCAATATCAGCCGGCTTGAGATAGGGCTTACCCGCTTCGTCGATCAACTGGTGGACGATTTGCCTAATCAGCCTATCCGACCCGCTAGGTACGGCAATTGAGCTGTCTATCTCCCGCAATACGTCCGCCACACTTCTATTGAGCAAGACGCTACATGAGATTTGGTAATTCGAGTACGCACTAAAGAGGCCGGTGGAAGCCATAGCCTTGCTCCCGTAAAACTCGTATCCTTTTGTCGTTTTTTCTTCGGTGGGATCCGCCTGCATTACCTCGCTAAACTCCGGCTCATTCTCGTCACTAGTGCTATCACTACGATATATCCGATAGTTTTTCTCGGTCGTGTCCTTGAGATGGGCGTACTCATCTCGGCAAGCTGTCACCAGGCTAAGTGCTTTATACCGGGCAACTGTTTTATCTAAGTCTGCCTGGGTGACCGGCTTAACGCCCTTGGTCGATAAGTTGATAATCGGCGATTCATCTACTATCCCGATGGAGGGCCTCGCTACGTAAGTAGTCGGACACATCGAAACGATAATCACCACCACTATTACTACTATCACCCACAACCGTGGTTTACCTTTATGCTTTTGCCGGAGGCTAAGCTTCTGTTCTACTTCACCATTAGAAGCAGTATCACTCAACCGATCAGTCATTTTTGACGAATTAGCTTTCCCTTCATCTTCCTCCATCTTCACTCTTCCTCTTAGAATTGTCGCACTGTCTGTACCTGCTTATTATAGGTGGCTATCTTGCCTACCACCGTGCTAATCATCATCGCCACCGGCACTAGGATCAGCATCGCTCCGACTATGATCATCAGCAAGAGCAGTCCACCCCGCCGGTGCCGAGCCGGGCGGATCGGCTTGCTATCGGTATGCACCCAACCTCCACCCGACTGAGACTGCCGACTGGGAGCTGCCGGTTGGCTGGGCTGTTTAGCCTGGCCGGTCTCAGCCGTCGAGCCGGTCGCCTGACTAGCCGTCTCGGCCGGCTCAGCCGGAGCAGTTACTTCAGCCGGCTGCACCAGCTGAGTTGGCTGAGGTGGTTGAGTTGGTTGAGGTGGTTGAGGTGGAGCTAGCGGAGGTGGCTGAGGTGGTTGAACAGAAGCCAATGAAGATGGCTGAAAGAGGTGGACCGGCCGGATTAGTTGGGGTGATTGAGCCGGCAGAGTTTGTTCGGCCGACTTGGCCTGCCCTGCCGGTTCATTCGGCCACCTCGGCTCGATCGGTCGAATTTGCTCACTACCACCATTTTCATCCATAATTTTATTCTATCAGAATTACTTCCAGTAAGCCCGTCCCTCCACTCGGCAGTCAACATAGCTTGGTCTGATACCCCGACCGTCCAGGTAGCGCACCATAGTAGCTATATCTGCCGCCTGCCCCTCCGGCTCACGGGTAATCTGTGCCTTGAAAGGATAAGCTCTGCCCGCCAGGTAGATCTCAACATAGCGAATACTACCTCGTGGGATGACCACCCGCACCGCTTTCAGCCCTTGGTTCTGGGCGATTGCCACCGCCGTCCGTCCTACGAAGCTCAGAAATCCTGCCGAAGTCGCTACATTACCCGAGCTTACCCCTACCCCGCTCTGGTCTTCGATCGCCAGCTCGGGTATAGAATAATAATTCCGCTGAAAAACCACGCCCGACTTATCGACGAAGCTGGTATGAGTACCGTTGACCCACATCGCTACCGGCTGGCGAAAAGACAAGATCATCTTGCTACTAGCCAGCCCGGCGGTCGTCAGCTTGACAGTCTCCACCTCTGGTGCTTTGCTCTGCAGATAGCCAGTCAGCGCACTACTACGACGAATGAAGCTAAGTCGCTCAGATGAATTGCGGTGTAAATATTCGTCGACGATCTGCCGATATCGAACAGCGTCGTTATCGGTTAGGCGAATATTATCATCCGCCGCCACCACTTTAGAGATTACCCCGGTGAACTGACTCAGTAGCAACATCCCCATGGTGACAAATAGAGCGATCAGCATCAACACCGCCGACAAGCGCCGACGAAAGGCCCTCAGTCGCTTGACGTGCTGGCGCTCAGTCTCATCTACTCGCTCGGGGTGATAGGTCTTGAGCGTCACACCGAGACGCCAGTCCGCCTGACCATCATCGTCAAGCAGCTCTGCTCGTCTACCACCCCCGGTCTTTGGTTCTTTACGGCTGCGCCCGGTCTTTCTGTCTTTCTGCCACAGCATGAGCTAATATTTATCAGTGTGTATCACCGTATCTATTACTGTCTTGCTCAGCCTGCCGGCGCCGCACCTTCATCACTTGGTCTAGCTTAGCGTGAATTGAGTAACAGTTGTCATACGAGCTAGTGATATCCGGCAGCTGCAATAGCTCAGCCCCGTCGCTCGAGGCTTGCTTGATAGCCTCTATCTCCTTACTCAGCTGACCGATGTAATAGTTCTTATCCTGCCCCAGTGACTGATACGCCTTCTTGCCGACGTAGAGAAGAGGGCGAAGCTCAGCCAGGCTGGGGTCGTCGTGATAAGCCGAGCACGTCGCATTCTGGCAGGCCAGCTTCTTCTTAGCATAATACGGACCGATCAGCCCTTGGTTAATCTGCTGACGGACGCTGATCCGCTTCTCCATCGGCAAGGCACTCACCCAATTCGCTATCTTAGTACCAGTGCGATCACTCTCGATCCGCCAGTACATATCTCGCTTTTTAGCATCGCTATATTCGCCCGTACCGGCATCATCCAGCGAATCCAGCCATTTGCCCTTGCTGTCATCACACCGCTCTACGAACCACTGCTTATAGAGCGTCTGGAGTACCTTGCTGTCATGACGCTCAAAGGCAGAGAAACGGGCTTGGTCGATGATCTCGTGCTGAAGCAGATCAGCGATCCGCCTCGGCGCAATCCCCGACACCCGACCCGACTCATCTTTGCTCACCGGCATCCGGCTAAGCCGAGCCTTGAGATTAACCTTGACGCCCAGACTCTTCGCCACCTGCTCCATGCTATCTGCCGAACATGCCGCTTCTCTGCCCCAACGGTCGATATAGCTCGCCCGGTATTTCTGCTGATAGTCACCGCCGGCATGCTCCGCCTTACCCCGGGCAGTCTGAGTGCTCACCTCGCTAACCTGTTCGATCTGATTCGGATCGGCCAGGTAGTTGGTACGCACAATCGGAGCTTGGATGCTATTGACTCTGTCGTCCTTGGTATTGTCAAAGCTGTCATACTCGGTCCGGCAGGCCTGCAGCATGCTTAGAAGCGACTGACGATCAATCGCCTTGTTGACATCGCCGTCAGAAGCTTGGTCGTCACTGCCGGCACTCTGCTTAATGCGGTTAGTGACGCCCAGGATGGAGTAAAGCTGCTTGTCGCCCCCGACACACTGCCAGATAGCCAGGACTATCACTACTATCACTACGGCTATGGCTACGGTCAGAAAAGAGCGACCGTAGTGCTCCGGCTCGGGCTTAGCAGAGTCGCCATTTGGCTTGCCTTTGCCTCGCTTGATATTTATAGAAAGGTCATCGTGGCGCCGTCGCTCAGCCACCTCCCTCCTGCTGTCTGCGTCTTCATTCATTCTAATCATAAGCTAATTAGATTATAGCACTAATTAGTATCTTATTTCCGCACCGCATGAATACCTACTAGCTGAAAGGGTCTACAATTCCCCTCCACTTACAATTTGGGTTAGTACGAGTAGCACAAAGCAATCTCCTCAGACCTACTACCTAGTCAACCTCTCACTCTTCGTCTCGTCATCATTTCCTTCAGACCCGCCTGGCTGGCTCGTGTGCTGCTGAGCTTCAAGCGCACACAGTCTTCAGGAAATGACTGACGCAGACGAAGGACGAAAGACACCCTTTAGTGCGATAAAGAGTGATAGTGCGTAAGAGCAGGGCGATATGGTTGACGAAGACTGTTGATATAACAGCTAGATAGCAATTGCCAGTGGTAGGTTGTACGTCGCCAGGTCTGAGGAGACCATACGCCCTGCTCTGAGCTATAAGACTTAATTATTTATTATGCGTACGTAATTTCCCTAGCCTCATTCCTTAATCTAATCTCAATTAAAGCAGGCATTCTTAGGTACGAGTAGTACAGTGTGGTTGACGAAGGCTGTTGATATATCAGTAAGCTAGTAATTGCCAGTGGTAATCGCTACGTCGCCAGGCCTGAGGAGACCACCTGTACTGCTCGTGTGTCAAAGAGTTATGTGTATGGGGAAATTACAGACCATGCTCTGAGCCACAAGCTTTCGTAAGTAATTATACCTGAGGAGACCACCTGCACTGCTCGTGCACTATAGAGTTATGTGCGGAGGGAAATTACAGACTCCGCTCTATTTCTTCCGTCCGGCATCTATGATCATCTGAGTCATATCATCCAGTGCCCGAGGCTGAGCAAACTGATGTAGATTGTCTGCCAGCTGTGACCGCTCAGTCGCATCATTCATCAGCTTACTAATTAGCTTAGCCAGCCTCAACGGCTGCTCTCGCACCGCCGACTCCGCTAGCATCACCGCCGCCCCGGCTCGCTGGTAGACCTTGGCATTCTTAGTCTGGTGGTCACCCGCCAGGTAGGGTGAAGGGATGATGATGGTTGCCACACCGACTGTCGCCAGCTCCGCCATAGTCGTCGCCCCTGCCCTGGTTATTACCAGGTCAGCCACCTGTTCATATTGCCTCACTTGATTTGTGAATTGGTACTGACGGAAGAACCGGCCAGCTGACTCTGAGACCTTGATCTCATTACCCTTACCCGTCAGCAAGACCACCTGTAGCCCACTGGCAACCAGCTGGTCGGCAATCGCCTCAAGAGCTTGATTGATCGCCACCGCCCCTAACCCCCCACCCATCGCCAGCACTAAGGGTCGATCAGTCGTCAAGCCTAGCCGACGTAGCATCTTCCGACGCTCCGCCCCACTCAGTCGACGCTCCTGATTCCCCACCGGGATGCCGATATATTTAGTGATGCTCTTAGGATAAGAAGGGTAATTCTTGACCGGTGAGCCGGTACCAATTGCCGTGGCATGCCTAGCTAAAAGTCGATTGGTCAGCCCCGGTACAGTATCACTATCATGAATAACTAGCGGGATATGGTACCAATGCGCCACCAGCCCGACCGGCAAGCCGACATAGCCGCCCTTACAGAAAACTACATCAGGGCGCCACGCAGCCAGCTTAACCAGGCTCTGGATTAGCCCAACCAAGACCCGCCCCATGTCGATCAAGTTCGGTATATGAGTATGAATGATGTGCCAAGGGCTAAACCAACGGTAGAAAAAACCCAGGTTAGCGTAGCGCCGCAGCTTGCCTGCCGAGATAGTCTCGATCCGCGCCGAATTATCGCCAAACATCTGCCTCGCTTGGACGAAGAAATTGCGGTCGCACCAGACTCTGATCTCTGGCTCGCCACCCATCTTCCGGATATTAGCCGGCTGACGTAGTCGTTCGACTACGGCGACGATCGGTGCTATGTGACCACCGCTGCCGCCGCCGACGCACAGGATTCTCACTGTCCCCTCCTTGATTTTCATTGACCTCAGCGATGTCAATCCGACGATGTGCCGTATAGCAAGATATCTCAAAGACTACGCCTAGGCTAATCATCACAAAGATCGCCGAGGTTCCACCTGAGCTAACAAGCGGCAGAGTGATACCGGTCAATGGAATCAGGTGGGTCATCGCCATGACATTAGCCAGCACATGCGAAGCCAGCCAGCCGACCACGCCCGCTACCACCAGCCTCAAGTACATATTGTTGAGGTAATTAGTCTTGCTAAACATCCGCATGATCAAGAGAGCAAACGTGGCGATCAAGCCCACTGTACCGACGAAGCCCAGCGTTTCGCCAACTATGGCGAAGATCGAATCGTTAACCGCCTCAGGCAACCAACCAAAGGCTTGAACTGATTGTCCTAACCCTCGTCCCGTTAATCCGCCCGAGCCCAACCCGATTAGCGCCTGATTAATATGGTAGTCTCTATCGGCGTTGCCCGACTTGGTGAAGGTCAAGATGCGACTCACCCGGTGGGGTGCAACGACCGTCATCACGACAAAGAGCGCCCCGATCACGCCGAGGACTGTCGCCAGCTTGCGCCAGCTCATTCCCGACATAGCTAGCTCGGTCAGGAAGATCGCTACTATCGCCGCCCCGGTCCCCATATCTCGTTGTAAACCAACGATGATCAGTAAGCTGACCAGCATCACCGCCAGCACCTCGGCTAGGGTCAAGTTATCGTTCAGCTTGCCATTTGCCAACCTGGTCGACAGATATCCTGCTATGAATAGAACCGTGCCCAGCTTAAGGAACTCCGCCGGCTGGAAAGAAACGACTCCCAGCTTGTACCACCGACAAGCCCCTAGCGCACACCGAGCGACCGGTACATGAGCTGCCCCCAGGATAGGTAGTGCCAGGCAGATCAGTAGGGCAATCAGGAAGATATATGGACCCGCTTTTTTCCACCAGTCGAGTGGTATGCGACTAGCCACGATAAAGAGAACTACGCCAATAGCTAAGAAGATGCCCCGCTTCAGCATCTCCTGGTTGATCACCGTCGTATTGCCACCATAAAGTCCCGAGGCAATAGAGTAGATGATCACCACGCCAAAGATTGATAATGCCACCGCTAGTGCTACTATGCCGTGATCCGCCCGGTGCCGTCGAGCTAGCTTCAGCTCGCCGTTATCGTCGAAGAGATCCGCCTTGATCTGACGAGCGGTGATCTGATTCTGCCGACTCTTAGCAGGATCAACTCGCCCCGCCCAGCTACTACCACCCGCCGAGACCCGATTAGCGTTATAGCGCCACCGCTCCATAGCCCGGTTTACTTTATACATCCCCCGACGATAGCAAAGATCAGCCCCGCCACCGCACAGACTGCTCCAATCAGCCAGAAGCGCATCGTTACCTTCGTCTCCGGCCAGCCTGACGCCTCTAAGTGATGATGGACAGGCGCCGACTTAAAGATCTTCTTATGGCGAATCCTTTTCGAGGCCAGCTGAATGATAACCGACAGCGTCTCCATGACAAAGACCAGCCCGATCAAGGGCAAGACAAACAGCGTATCAGTCAGCATCGCCACCACTGCCAGCGAGCAGCCCAGAGCAAACGCCCCCACATCACCCATGAAGAAGCGAGCCGGATAAATATTAAACCATAAGTAACTGACCAACGCTCCCAGCATAGTGAAGCAGAAGCCCGCCAGCCCGAATTGCTGGTCAAGGATAGCGATCACGGCATAGGCAAAGAACGCTGATGAAGCCAGCCCACCCGCCAGCCCGTCCAGCCCGTCCGTGATATTGACCGCATTACCGGTCGCCACCACCGCAAAGGCGAAGATGGGGATGATCCAGACCCCCACTTCCCAGGCACCGACAAATGGCACATGGATAGCATGTACACCCAGCTTAGAGTAAAAGAACCAGCCCAGCCCCAAGCCAATCAGGGTGATCATGGCGAATTTAACCGGCGCCCGCATGCCGGCTATCCCCTTACCGTGCGAGCGAATATTGATGAAGTCGTCGACCAGCCCCACCAAAGCACAGCCGACTAGTGCCGTCAGTGGTAGCCAAGTCTGCTCCCGAGAGAAGTTAAAGATCAGTGAGACGATCGCCGTCGTCACCACGAAAATAATCCCCGCCATGGTGGGGATGTTACGCTTGTGCTTCTCGGCATGAATCTTGTTGTAGACGGGCGTCCCGCCACCACTCAAAGCCTGATGACGCATCTGTTTCCAAAACTTAAGCCGATAAGCAAAGAATGTGTAGATCGGGGTGACCGCCATGGCCAAGATGAACGAACCGATGCCCAGCATCAGCATCTTGCTCAGTGGATCCATTAGTGTCTTTAACGCTTGACTCATTTAGATACTCCTTCGTACTGGATCATAAAATTACTCATATTATCAAAGATTGGTTGGGCGGCAGCTGAACCGGAATACCCACCATTACGGGCATCATCTACCCTCACCATTATGACATATTTTGCCGTTTTCGTCTTATCGGCACCGAAGCCAATGTAAGTACCAGTGGTCAGGGTATCTGAGTACGCCCCCGTTTTCGGGTCTACTTTCTGAGCTGTACCTGACTTACCTCCCACATAGTAACCATTGTCCTTGTAGCGACCACCCGCCCCCAGGTAGCGGGCTTGGTATAGCATGTCCCGGATGGTTCCACTTACCTCCGGTCTCAATGTCTTATCGGACAGTAGTTTAGGAGTATCCTCTTTCACCTCACTTTCTCCGGTCAATTTACCCAAGCGCACCGTTGGCTGATAATATTTACCACCGTTAATCACCGCTGAGAACGCCGATACTACCTGGATCATGGTCAGTTGTTCACCCTGCCCGAAGGACATATTAGCGTAGAGTACCCGAGCACCATTAGGCGTATTTGGCTTAAAGATGACGCTATCGACTTCGTTCGCCAGCTGGATACCGGTTGGCGCATTGAGACGGTAATTATCGACCAGATAGCGATAAAACTTCTGCCGCCCCGCCAGGTTAATCTGCCCGCCGCCCAGTTGCTCTAGTACCCAGACCGCCCCGGTATTCAACGAGTGCTCCAGCAGTTGCATCGGCGTCATGTAGCGCCCGCTGACTTCCTTCGCTACGTTACAGATCTTGGCATCGTCCACTTGGATGCATGCTCGGTTAAAGAAGGTCGAAGTCGGCGCAATCGCCCCCTCATTCAGCCCCATCCCCACCGTGAACAGCTTCATCACCGAGCCGGGCTCATAGGCGTTTGAGACGATGTTATTCTGATAGACATTGGCCGAGAGGGCGTTGCCATAATTAGCCGGATCATACGAAGGCAGATTAGCCATCGCTAGTACCCGCCCTGTCTGTGGATCCATCACCACCATACTGCCGGTGGTCGCCTTGGCGTTACGTAGTCCATCCGCCAGCACTTGCTCGGCTTGCGACTGGACATTACGGTCAACACTGAGGACGATATCTGTTCCGTTCTTAGCCGGGATACTAATATCCCTCGCCCCGATAGTTAGCGGGATCTTGCGCACATCAGTCACTGATTGGAGTAGCCCCGGCGCCCCCGACAGCTCCTTATCGTAAAACTGCTCTACGCCATATTGCCCCTTGCCGTCATGGTTGACGAAGCCAAGCACCTGCGCCGCCAAAGCACCCTCGGGGTAGACCCGTTGCGTGTCCGCCTGTAAGCCCACTCCGGCTAAGTCAGCCTTCTTGACTCGACTAGCCTGCTCTTGTGATAGGCGTTTAGCCAGCACCACATATTGGAGCTTCTTATTATCCAGCTTGTCCAGTCCACCCTCAGCCAGTTGGCTACCGGCTACCTGAGCGGCAAGCTGGCGCACCTTCTCGCTATCTTTAACCTCCGACGGATCGGCAAATAACGTGTAGACCGTCCGATTCATCACCAGCGGGGCGATGTTGCCGTTAGTATCTCTGGCGTAGATTTGACCTCTGGTAGCATTGATCGTCTGCTTATCAGTCTGCATGTTATTGGCAATCCGCTGATATTTAGCATGATCGATGATCTGGATACGAAAAAGCTGGAGTATGATAATGGCGATAAGCAAGAAGAAAATCGCTGTCATTATCTGATAGCGACTATATTTAGCCGTTCGCTCTTCTGCACTCATCCAGCTAGATTATACACGGTTAGTTAGCGTAGTCGGTCGTAGCCGGTGCCGTCATCGCTTTCGCCACCGTGCTGTTCTTGATATTCGCCAGTGACTGCAAGCGAGCATTCTCGACCTTGAGATTATCCTGCTCTGCCACCAGGTCAGACTTACGCTGATTGATCTTGTTTTGCTCGTAGCTATACGAGCCGGTTTTACTCAGCTGGGTCAGATATAACACCCCCAGTAGAGCGATCAGCAGAACGATCACCACGACGTTAGCGGTCGGCCCCAGCTTAACATTGCTCCGATACTCAACCAGATTCTGATTACGCCCCCAGTTACCCACACCGGCATAAGCTCGCATACTCGGACGCACCGAGACGAATTGTTGTCGTGATGATGTCATTTATCTATCTTTCCTTTTTGTTTTTATTTATTTCTCTTTCTTTTGCTTAAGTGCAGAAGCTTGCCGACCAACGACCACCCGGCTTGCCCAGGCATGACTCTGCAACCAGACATCCCGACCCACACTGGAATAGGTGGTAGTCACCGTGAACTCCGGTGACTACCGGTTGCTAGCAACTAGATATCAGCTAGTTATTTAGCAACTCGAACCTTTACGCTGTGAGCGTAACTGCGGCCACTAACTTTGATTGGCATGGGTCGCTCCTTTCTGTTTGGTTTTTATTTTTTACATACGGCTCGTAGCTTGGCACTACGGGCACGTGGCTGAAAAGCATCATTAATTGAGCCGAGAATTGGCTTACCGGTCAGTAAAGAATACGGCGCATCCAGACCATCTGACTGATCATCCATAAACTGCTTGACTATCCTGTCCTCTAAGCTGTGAAAAGTAATCACCGCCAAGCGACCGCCACTATTTAGCAGCTCGGCTAGTCGAGGTAGAGTACGGCGTAGCTGATTCAGCTCGTCATTCACCTCAATCCGAATCGCCTGGAAGACTTGCGTCGCCGGATGGACTCGGTGGTATTTGCCACCATCCAGCTCCCCTACCCGGTGACGAACTACTTCAGCCAGCTCTAATGTCGTCTGAAATGGTTGTCGTCGACGTCGGTGGCAAATCGCTCCGGCTAGCGCCTTTGCTAGACGACTGTGGATCTCGCCATAGTCAGTCAGTAGCCGTACCAGCTCGCTCTCGCCGTAATGATTCACGACCTGAGCCGCCGTCAGCCCGCCGGCCCGATCCATCCGCATGTCAAGTGGACCGGAGTGACTAAAGGCGAAGCCTCGCTCGGCTTGATCCAGCTGAGGTGAGCTGACGCCCAAATCCATCAGGATCATGTCGAACTTGTCGCCTTCGCTAGCCAGTTGCTGCACCGCCGACAGATAGTCAGCCCGGATCAGTCTAGCACCCCGCTCTTGTAGCTGAGCCAAGTGGGCTATCGCATAATCATCTCGGTCACATAGGACGGCATGATTCGCTCCACCGATCCGATCGATGGTTGGACTAGCGTGCCCGCCATAGCCCGCCGTCAGATCAAGATAGCGCTCGCCCTTACTCGGGTTAAGCACCGCTAACGTGTCGGCTAGCAGGACAGGAATATGGAGTTGTTGTGGTGTTGTCATATTCTTTATTATACGTTACGGAGGACACATAAGTGACAACCAGTTTTTGTTTTTGGTGTTTGTTTTAGCTAAGTTTCATGCTTATTCGTCGCTTTGATGTGAGTTCTTAGCGGCTGCAAAGCATAATGAGAGACTTATGTGTGAGGTGGATTTTAAGAAAAAGTAGCTTTTTCTTGCGTGCAATAGTCCTTTCGGTTCCAGCGACTTACTTCTGGCTGATTGCCACATACGTGTCCTCTGTCTGTTAAGGTGCGATTCTCTTTGGCTCGCTTGACCTGCTCGGTCGTTTGAACCATATTCTAAGCTTATAAGCTGACTAGTCCTCCGCTGCTTTAGCCGATAACCTCCAGTATTTACCTGCCCTGACAGCCACGATATCGCTCGTGATATCGGCGTAGTTCAACAGATGCTGCTCCAGGGTAATCCGCCCCTGCTTGGCATCCGGCTCTACCTCCGACTTGCCGGTCCGAAACTTGACATTCAGATCAGCCACTCGCTCATCTAAGATATCGCCGTTCAGCGCCGACTCCATCTCCTCGTCCCAGACGTGTTTGGGATAGACATGAAGATACCGACCGAAGCCCCGGGTGATCACCACTCCGTCAGCAAACTCCCCTCTCAGATCAGCGGGGATAGTCAGACGATGCTTGTCGTCTAACCTGCGCTCGAAATAGTCAACCTTGGACATCTATATATGGCTTATCGTTTGGCTTAATTATTTACTTATGTTCGTGGTGTTTGTGTTTTCCACTGCCTAGATTATACTACCCACCACTACCCACTTGCAAGTCTTTTTGAAGCACTCCTACCCACAGCCCCACTTTTCCACATGGTGGTGTGGAAAAGCCTGTGGATTATAAAATAAAACAAATAGCCACCCTCCCGAGGGAGAGTGGCTTGTGACAGAGTGACAGCCCTAGGCTACATATTTAGACCAAGTAGCTGCCCCAGTAGACGACCGGTCGTATCGTAACAAAAGATAGTATAGATGGTCACGATGAACATGACGTTAAACATCAGCGAGACCATCAGCGCTACTTTACGCTGCTTGCATTCGTCTTGATACTTGACGATTTCGCCCTTGGTGTTGTCTTTAACTTGCTTTTTGTCGCTGGTAGCCTTGACGTTATCGCAGTTACACTTGGACTTTTGGATGTGTTTGTTGCTTTCCATGCTGTAATGTTAGCACAAGCATTATGCATTGTCAAGCCCTACGCCATATATTTGCTATATTATAAAATATATCGTCCTAATACACACTCTTCACTACCCCGGTCAGAACGCCATTTTTACCCGTAGAGTACATATCGTGTCAATATGTATCCTACGGGTAAGTTACTACTGTCGGCTATTGACGATAAGTCGTCTGATTAAACTTGCCGCTGATAAACTCGCTGATGATCTGACTAACCGTATCCAGCTCAGCATCAAACAGCTTCGCCTCCTCACTGCTCAGTCGCCCCAGCACATAGCCCCGCCGATCTTGCCGGGGCTGACTATCACCATTGGCACCGGCCGGCAGACCCGAGCCAATCCGCACCCGAGCGAATTCCGCCCCTACCGCTCCGATGATATGCTTGACACCATTGTTGCCGGCATCTGACCCGCCGACCCGAGTCCGAATCGTGCCTAGCGGCAATGCCATCTCGTCGTGAACCACCAGGATGTCCTCTAGGCCAATCTGATAGAAATGGCTGATCTGCCGCACCGACTGCCCGACCAGATTATAAAAAGTCTGCGGCTTCGCCAAGATGACCTTGCCCCCGCCCGACCCCGCCTCGGCCACCAGCGCCGAGAACTTGGCTCGTTGATGCCACTGCACCCCCAGCTGACCAGCATAGTAGTCAAGCACCCGAAAGCCAAAGTTGTGCCGGGTCTCAGCATAGTCTAAGCCGGGGTTGCCCAGCCCCACGATCAATTTCATTAGCTAGATTATAGCACTCTACCCCACGCCGGGTTATAATATAGGCATGAGCACCAGACTTGAAGAGAACCGGGCAGTCTATCAGCAGGCGAAGCAGGCAGGGAGCGAAGCCGACGCTATCCGCCGGATCGGCGCCTTTATCGCTGAATATGACTACGACCAAGACAATCCACCCCTCGCCGTTATCTTTGACCTCTGTGTCGAGTATGGTGATAATGCCGCCGATAGCGCCCGCCAAACTCAGCTGGCTAAGGCAATCTTCGCTCTACTTGATGTCATCATTTGATCCTGCTTAGCTAGTGGCTAATCAAGCCCGGAAAATCGTATATGTCTATCAAATATTAAAAGCCCCGTCACTCGGGGCTTGTTTCGTCATCATCTGGTGTGCCCGATACGATTCGAACGTACGACCTTCAGTTCCGCAAACTGACGCTCTATCCAGCTGAGCTACGGGCACATATCTACTTAAATGTTAGCATACTAGCCCACCGGAGCCAAAAATGATGGTCGGGGTGATCCGACTTGAACGGACGACCTCAGCGTCCCGAACGCTGCGCGCTACCAACTGCGCCACACCCCGACGACGGGCTAGAGCCATTATATCACTCCTGCCCGAAAGTCTTCAGAGTTCTGCCGGCAGATCTCTGATGATATATTGCACTCTTCTGACCTTTAGCGACTATGCTCTGCCCGATATCGCCTTTGGGCTATCCTGGCAGCATTGGCTGCCTCCTGCTCGTCCTTAGCGATATCCTTAGCGCAGACCTCATCAATGTGCTGCTGGCGATCACTGCCATAAGTCTCTGCTTGCCAGCGACCCTGCGCCTGATCATCATAGTAGTATCCATCGATACGCTCGGCTAAGTTGCGCTGCAGATTATCGTGAAGCTCTTTCTGACAAACATCCTGGAGCAGACAGACCCCCTCGAAGCCGGAGATTGAGCCGCTATGAATATAGTTTGACCGTGCCTGATAGCTGGCCACTATCGCCACAGTGTCAGTATCGACCGCATCCGGATCGCCACCCTCCAGCTCTATGCTGGCCTTGACCAGCGCATCCATACGCTTAGCAAACCAGGCACCTCGCCTGGTCAGCTCAATAGCATCACGGTGTGGCTTCTCCGCCTCCGCCATCACCTGCGCCTCCTCTATGTCAGCCACCCGACCGGTCGGCAGATCCTCCGGTGCTACCTGCCAAGGCAAAGCACTATCGTCCGCCACCTCTTGCCTATAATTATTCCTATTCGCCTTGGTCATCCTCGCCTCCTTTACCTGACCCGACCGTGCTCGCACACCGCCTTACACTCGCCCACTGTCAACTAGTTTAACACAAAGGAAAAAGGCGCTATCTCGCAAGATAGCGCCCGAGAAACATGGGAGAGAGGGCTAAATACAGAACGGCCCCTTAACATACTCTGACTCTCCCACCCGGACTAACGGCCCCTCAACGGGGTCGTCCTCCTCGCCCAGGATTTCCTGGACGAGGTTCCAGGTTTCAGGCTCGCCCCAAATGGGGCAGCCCTTGTTATCGAGCCCCTCCAGGGGCTCGATAACAATCTCAGTATGGGAGACCGTGACCGGTCTCCCATACCTCAGCGCCTCCCGGAGCTCGCTAATGAGCTCCGGAGAACGCTCCAGAGCCTCCATGTCAAGGAGGCTCGGCATTTCCGCTACTGACGTGGTCATGACGACCACCCCTTTCACTCGCAGGCCATATGGGCTGTTCCCATATGCAACCTGATGGTATTCACTGTAACACCCCCCCCGCATTTGTCAATCATTAGCATAATAGTTAGTCGATTGTGTCAATGGTTGTCAGCCCCTCACTCTTCACTCTATTATCATTTCCTTCAGACCCGCCTGGCTGGCTCGTGCACTGCTGAGCTTCAAGCGTGCACAGTCTTCAGGAAATGACTAATAGAGTGAAGGACAACATGCACCCTTTGATGTAAGGGGCTCAAAGATTCATCACGTCTTCCCTCAGACGCTGACGAAGTCTTCGGTAATCCGTGATGAATCCGCCCCTTATGGTTGTATTTGTGTAAGAGGCGCCAAATTACCAAGTGAGACTCCGCCAAATTGCCAAACGAAAATGCGCCAAACTACCAAACGACTACTGTTGCACACTGGGCGTAAACTATGCTAAACTTATGACCACAGGAGGAGTAAACAGACATGAACAAGTACCTGCCCAGGCTAGTCGACAAGCTAATTGAGGAGGATCTCCGTCTATACGGCGCCGTATCTATCGAAGGACCGAAATGGTGCGGCAAGTCTACCACTGCTAGCCGTTTCGCTAAGAGTAAGCTAGAGCTCCAGAACCCTGACACCCGCCAGAATAACCTATCTATCGCCGCCAATCAGCCTAGCCTACTGCTCAGTGGCGATAAGCCTCGCCTGATCGACGAGTGGCAAGACGCTCCCGAGCTCTGGGATGCCGTACGTTACGACGTTGACCGAACCGGCCTGACTAATCAGTACATCTTAACCGGCTCAGCCACACCTCGTCGTAATCAGCCTAAGCATTCCGGAGCCGGTAGGATCGTCCGTCTGATGATGCGCCCGATGAGCCTATATGAATCAGGCGACTCGACCGGCGAAGTTTCGCTGAGCGACATATTCGACGGACACGACGATATTCAAGGCTCTGCCGGCTTTCGACTGGAGGATATCGCCTATCTTGCCGCCCGAGGCGGCTGGCCGGAGAACGTGCTTCGTCAGCCGGACAAGCCCAATAAGCTAGCCAGAGACTACTTGAATACTATCCTCGGTAGCGACGTCAATTCTAGCGACGTCACGCCGCACAACCCGACTAAGATGAGGGTGCTACTGCGTAGCCTAGCCCGCAACATCTCTACCCCGGCCAATATCAGCACCATCCTAGAGGACACCAGGAGCAACAGCGAGTCGTCAGTTAGCGACGCCTCTATCTCGTCGTATCTGGTTACACTGGAGCAAGTTCATATCACAGACGATATCGAGGCATGGTACCCCGAACTCCACAGCAAGACCCGGGTTCGAACCGGCAAGAAACGCAACTTCGTCGACCCCTCCTTAGCCATCGCCGCCCTGCGTGCTTCCGAGCAAGATCTACTAGCCGACTTTCATACCTTTGGGCTGATCTTTGAGTCGCTCGCCCTGCGTGACCTACAAGTCTACGCTCAGAGCCTGGACGGCGATCTATTCTACTACCGAGATAAGAATGGTCTAGAGTGCGACGCCATCATCCATCTCACCGATGGCAAGTGGGGCGCTATCGAGATCAAGCTGGGCGCCGACCGAGCAACTATTGATAAAGCCGCTGAGAATCTGCTCAAGTTTGGTGAGATCGTTGATACCGAGCAGATGAAAGAGCCGTCCTGTCTGATGATCCTCTCTGGTATATCCAGCTATGCCTACCGACGCCCTGACGGTGTACTGGTCGTGCCAATCGGTTGCCTGAGGGATTAAATCTCTTGGACGAGCGAATAAAGAGCCAAACGAGCATCAATCATGCTCCGGCAAAGGAAAAAGGCGCTATCTCGTAAAATAGCGCCCGAAACAAAGGCAAAAGCCTAAAATCACTCCTCGGCGAAAGCCTCCTCCTCGCCTAAGAACGGGTCCTGTCGTCCCCTCGCCGACATGCTCCTGAACATCTTAGCGAGGATGCCGGACAACGCCTCTAGCTCCTCTTGTGTGAGGCCTCCCTCCTTCTGGTGCTTTTTCAACGACGTTGCCGATTCCGCCCTTTTGGTCATGATGACCATCCCCTTCTAGGGTCGCAGGCCATATGGGCATTCCCCATATGCAACCTGATGATATTTACCGTAACACTCCTCCCGCATTTGTCAAGCATTAGCGGCTGCATTCCAGTCCCTACATTCCAATCCCTACATTCCAACCCAAAAGTTGACACTAGGTTAGACACTTATTACGCTTCATGA
>ERZ772940.238-NODE-238-length-29134-cov-20.0252_pt1 | contig 29134 bp, 23 predicted proteins | sample MGYA00511682_ERZ772940 | MGnify/ENA primary metagenome ERZ772940 (study PRJEB29015, sample SAMEA2737922) | human oral metagenome | biome: human oral; feature: human-associated habitat; material: dental | place: China | collected 2031 ... | reverse complement strand
CACGCCAGACCCACTAGAGATCAGACAACCGCCCATCGACTTTGCCGACCCCCTGGCCAGCCCTCCCGCCGTTTGTCTAACAACTTGCAGTTGGCACGACACCCAGCCTGGGACTTCCACACAGATTACGCCAGCTGGCTCTCATGTATCCCACAAACCATTTTAATCCCCACCGCAAACCACTGTCTCAGTACTCAGACTGGTCGATTACGCCACGATCTCACTAATCTCGGTTTCGCCAAGCGAATGCGAGCCAGGACAGCACCGGCGCCTGCGCGCAACGATGCGTCTACCACTCGTTTTGCTTTCCTCTCCGAATCCCGAATCGTTGAGTTAGGAAACCCTAGAGATGGCATATGAGCAGACTGTCGCCGTGGTCGATTACTACCAGGAACTGAACCTGGACAAGGACGACGCCACCCCTGATATTCAGGTGCAGTTGAATAAAATCCGCATGCAGTGGCGGCAACGTGCGTCACTGAACGGCAGTCGCGGCGAAGAGGCGAGAGCAAAGCTCAAGATGATTGAGAACGCCTCAAACGTGTTCTCAAACGAAGACTCGCGCGATGCATACGACCGCTCTCTGCGAGCACTGCCTGAAGTGGCTGAGCAGGATATCGACTGGATCGGCCGCGCCTGGACGTACTACTTCGCTGACGACCCCGGAGCGGCCAGCATTGCCGCACGCAAGGCACGAAACGAGCATGGTGACGACCCCAACGCCCATGTGATCTCTGCATGGATCGAGCTAGCGGAGGAAAACTGGCGAGAAGCAAAACACTATGCAGACGAGGCCTATGTTCTTGATGAGCTCGGTGAAGACACCGTGGATGTCTACCGAGTACGCGGCGTCACATTCTACTTCACAAAGAGGTACGAAAAAGGTATTGAGTGCTTCCAGCGTGCGCTAACCAAGGCGCCGCGCGAAATGATTCCCGACATTGCATTCCGCATGGCTGCCTGCTACATCAAGATGGAGCAATACACGAGAGCAATAGATATCTGCGTTGAGGGCCTGAAGGCTGACCCAGATATGGATTCTGCCACACTCCTCGCTGTCAGCCAGAACTGCTGCGAAGCGATTGAGAAACACTGCTATGACATGAATGATCTCGAGAAGTCGAAAAACTGGTTCCGCAACATGCGAGACAAGTTCACTAGTCTTGGCGTACCGCAACACCTCACGAAACGCATCATCACGTTCATCGATCTCTACATCAAGCGCATCGAGCTACTGCAGGTTCCACCCGCCGACCCGAACCGAGTCCCTGATTTCCCACTCAAAGCAATCGGGATCGCCGTCCTTGGCATCATCGCATTCATCTCATACCCCCACATCGTGACATTACTATTCTTCGCAGCGCCAACCGCTTGGGTTGTATTCTATTTTGTCCGCCACGCCGAGTACAAACGCATGAAGGAGGCTTACGATCAATCTGTCGTCGAGCACGAGAAAGTGAGCGCTGCCCTACAAGCCATGACAGAAGAATCATGACACGTGTGAGCACCGCATTATTTCGGCGATTGGATCAACGATGCAAAGTCAGGTAGTCGACACGATTTCTCTCGGCAATGAGATCCTGGGCTTCATCGGGCGGAGCAACATATGGGTCGAGGATTCCTTGGTGAATCGTGACTCGGTGCGGTTCACCCAGTTCCTCATGGCCAAAGCGCTGGAGGAGACTGCGCCAGGACAGCTAGAGGTGCTGGTCTTCGATGATGCGCTCAAGGGTATGGCAGCGCCGTTCCAGGAGGTCAACAGCGGTGGGGAGAAGATCCTGCACCACATCAACGACACGCAGGAGCTCACCGAGACCATCCACCACCTGCACGAGCACATTCAGGCCGTCCTCAACGTCATCCAGGGGCGCACGGAGAGCCTGCTGGACTTCCGCCAGCAGCTCTCACCCAAGGTAGAGGGCTTCAAGCTGGTCGTCCTATCCACCGACTATGAGCTGCTCAGCGATGAGATCAAGGACAAGCTGACCGTCCTGTTCAAGGCCGGCCCCGCCGCCGGTGTCACCTTCCTCATCCACTCCATGACGTTGGGGGTCAACGAGCTTGTTCTTGGCCTGAGCCAGCAGTGCCAGGTCGACGGAGGCACGGTTCTTGACGAACGCAGTGGCGTACGGGGCCGCTTCGACCCGCTGAGCGCTGATGAGCTGATTGCGGTCAGTCGCCGCGTGGCGTCCGCTGTTGCGTCGGCGCAGGTGGAGCCAGTGGCCTTCAGCGAGGTGCAGCCGTTGGATGCCCCCTGGTCGCAGTCCAGCCGGGACGGCATCAGCTTCGCAGTGGGCACCTATGGGATGTCCACCATCGAGGTCACCCTCGGCGACGAGCTCAACCAGCGCCACAACGCCCTGATCACCGGCGCGGTCGGGCAGGGCAAGTCCAACCTCATCTCGGTGGTGGTGCACTCCCTGTGCCAGCGCTACTCCCCCAGCGAGGTCGAGTTCTACATGCTCGACTTCAAGGAAGGCGTCACCCTCCAGGCCTTCGCCCCAGACCCGCACACCGGCTCGTTCCTGCCGCACGCCCGCGTCCTGGGCCTGGACGCCGACCGGGAGTACGGCGTCAACGTCCTGCGGCATCTCTTCGCCATCTACCGCCAGCGCATGGCCACCTTCAAGGCATCCGGCGTGCAGAACATCCGCCAGTACCGCCTAGCTGATCCCGAGGCCGTCATGCCCCGCATCGTGGTGGTCATCGACGAATTCCAGATGCTCTTCGGCGAGGACGACGACACCGCCGAGAGCGCGGTCGACTTGCTGGTTAAGGGTGCCCGGCTCTTCCGCGCCTGCGGCATCCACTTCATCCTGGCCTCCCAGACGATCAGCAGCGGCTACCTCCTGGGTGGCACCGCAGGCGAAGGGCTCTTCGGCCAGGTACCGGTGCGCATCGCTCTGAAGAACTCCCTGGCGGAGTCTCACGCCACACTGGGGTTTAAGAACGACGCCGCCAGCCACCTACGCTCAAGAGAGGCCATCGTCAACCTCGACTACGGCGAGCTGTCGTCTAACCGCAAGACCACCATCGCCTACGCAGACGAAGCCATCCTGGCCAAGCTGCGCACCGTCTGGTGGCAGCAGGCCCAAGGCACCGTCAACCCACCAGAGGTCTTCGAGGGTGAACGCCGCCTCAGCCTCCACGACGACGAACGCGTCCTACCGTCGCTCCACGCCGGCCAGGCGATGCTCGGCAGACGCATCAGCGTCGGCACTGCCCCACTCACGGTCGACTTCACGACCGACGTCGGCCGCAACCTTGCCTTGCTCGGCACCGGCCCAGGCCACGCCATCTTGCTCAACGCTGCACTTTCCCTCCTGCACAGCACACCGGCCACCGAGATCATCGTGCTCGATCTTATCGGCGACTGGCCGTCACCTGCTCGCGACGCCCCGCGCACCGCCTTCGAGCAGCAGCTCACCAAGATCGGCGGTACCTACCGCGTTGTCGACAAGCACCAGGCCGACGCACTCGTCGATGAGCTGGCAGAGCAGGTCGCTGACCGCGCCGACGACACCAGTGCCCCGCCGGTCTATGTCATCGGGTTTGGCCTGGAGCGCTGGCGTGCCAGCTCCGATGAACAAGAGGAAGCCGTCCAGGAGCTGTTCAAGACCGCGCCCATCAGCCACATCCACTTCCTGCTCTGGTGGAAGAAGCAGACATCGTTCGAGAACTGTGTTGGCTACAACGGCAGCACCTACTTCGATATCAAAGCGGCCATGCAGCTCGATGCTTCGTCAGCCGTCGACTTCTTCGACGACGCCCTGCTGCGCTGGCGCGGTGCTGACAATCGCATGCTCGTCTGGGACGCAGCCGAGATGAGTAGGCCGCAGCTCGTCATCCCCTACGCCCAGCTCCCACACCCATCGCTTCAGAACGAAGGTACACCGTGACCTCACTTGCCCAAGTCAAAGCCGCCATCAACGCCGTCATCAGCCAGATCAACGAGCAGAACGGCCTGATCAACGACTTCAAATCCACCAACCGCGACAACATGACCCTCGTCACCAGCACCCTCCAAGGCGGCCAAGCCGGCCACGAGCAGACCATGCTCGCCGCCCTCCGCCGCGCCGACGACAGCCTCAGCAAAGCCCAACAGGCGCTCCGCCAAGCCGAGCAGTCCGCCAAGAAAGTCACCAACATCTAAAGCCCCTGCGCACCGCAGGAATTTAAACCACCCAACTTCCACGAAAGAACAGGCCCATGGCACCAGACAACGCCGGCGACGACCTCAACGCCGTCATCACCGCCGCCCGCCAGATCGGCTCCAGCGCCGCACAACTCAGCCAACGCACCAGCGCTGCCTCCACCACCCTCGGCAAGAAGGGACAGAAACTCGCCGCCGTATCCCACCCGTCCAAGAGCGGTGCCGCAGCCGCCAGATCCGTCGCCACCGCCCAACGCAGCCTCCAAGACAGCAGCGCCGCACTCGCAGAACTCGGCAAGGCTGTTGAGCAGTTCATACAGGCAGCAACGCAGTAATGTACTATACACGTCAACAAAAATCACATCAGCCATTAATAGACGGACTGAGAAATGCATACAGCATAGCGGCAAAAGCCCTTGAGAAATGTCAATCAATCAGCGGAACCACTGATTCGATCATGCGAGGGTCGGGCTCCAAACTAGGCGAGACAATGAGTCGAAGCTCAAAACGAGCCACAAAAGACTATGAAACTTGCGTAGAAGCTCTAACAAAAGCATTTGATTTAGTTCAAAGTCGTCAAATTAGAAATAAATTCAGTTGACACAAAGGATGCCATGACAGACAATCTTGGCGACGTTCTCAAAGAACTCCGCAATTGCGTTAACTTAGCCTGCGATCACAAAGGCCCCCTCAAAGCGGCGAGTCGCATCATAGAGATGCTTGAGAAAGATCTTAAACCTAGTATTAATCGATACTCCGAAGCCGAAAAAGGCAATAATGACAAAGCCGTCGACGAAATAGAAACGGCATTGGCTGCAGCAAAGAATGCCGCAAGCGCTATACGCAGCTACCTTAAAGCTGAGATGGAGTTTCGAAATATAAACAAGGGTGGAACGTCCGAGAATGAAGCATCCACTCATGGTGCTTTAGGCGACTACAAAGCGGCGGGACGCAAGGGCGATTCAACCCAGACTCATATCGAAGCGTTAATCATTCAGACGCAGACAACACCCACTTCATACTCCGAAGCCGAACTTCAACTTTTTGAAGTTGGAACATATAAGAACCTCAGATCTCGCCTACCTAAAGGGATGGAGCTCGATCACATTCCATCGAAGGCAGCGCTATGTGAAGCCGCTTGTCGACATATCGAAATACTAACAAACAAAACATTGTCCAAGGAAGAACGAAAGAAAGTGTTGCGTGTTGTAGAACGCTATGGAGGAGCGATCGCCGTACCGAAAGAAATGCACCGGCGGCACAGTCGCACAATTGGGGGCAAGAACACCGATAAGCAGATAACGAATGACTCATTAGATCTATGTGCCGCCATCTCAAAAGACCTTGACTATTACAAAGAAATACTAGAACACCATGGCCTTGACGCTACGAGGATTGATATGTTATATAATGAGCTAGTAAATCAGCTAAACAACTTTACGGAGGAAGTATGGAAACGCAACTAGATGGCCCCATTACCAAATATATTGATCTAATTGGAAGAGGCATTGATGGAATACAGGAGCAGGTCGATAAAGCAACGGATGGCTTGGCATGCGAGCCGTTAATTGAAGATACCGACGAAAGCTTCCTCGGTGCTGGTTCGACCGAATCGTACTGGTCCTATTACAATATGGGGCTCGAGTTGCTTTGGCGTAACAATATTCTTGTATCGCTGTCTATCTTTCTTCAAGATGATGGTTCTTACGAAGAGCCTTATATTCCATTTCCGCAACAACTAATTGCTTCGTTGCCAAATGAGGCAACTATCGACGAGTTGGTTAGCGTATTTGGTCAGCCGGAATCTGAAGGTGGAATCGGTGGATGCAAAAACCTCCGATATATGATAAGTCCCGAAAAATATGTTGTATTCTGCTTCAATGGTGAGAGCACCTTGTGGTCGGTTCAGCTCGGCTTGACTCGTGTTTTGAAGCATTAGTCCTGTCCAGACAGTTGACATCACCGCACTCCAGTGCCAATTGACGTAGCCGCACGTCATTATTCGTTGGTTAATCACTCTTCTCATTGAAAGCACAACGAGCAAGGAATCGATCATCGTGTCGAATAAGCAAAGCATCAATTTCTATCAAGAACTTGGACTAGGACGAGATGAGAGCACAGACGAACTGCATAGAAAAGCGACCCACGTCGCACGTCAATGGCGGCAACGTGCCTCATTGAGCGGCCGCAATGGGCAAGAAGCGGCGGATAAGCTGAAGATAGCTAAGGCGGCCATCGAAATATTTCGCAATGACGAAACCCGTCAAAACTACGACGCTACGCTCACCTTCTCACCAGCAGCAGATTCTCAAGAGATTGATTGGATTGACGAAGCGTGGAAGTACTACTTCGCGGATGACTATGATGCCGCTCGCGCTGCCGCGCAGCAGGCACGCAGTTTCGATGACAGAAATCCTCGAAGTTATGTAATTTCGGCGCAGATCGAAACTTTCCATGGCGACGCAAAGCAAGCTCTTGAGTATGCTAATCAGGCATACATTCTAGATCTCGATCAAGAAAATGTGATCGATGTTAGTCAAGCCCGGGGAGACGCGTTTCTCATCCTCAATGAGAACGAAAAGGCGCTCAATAACTATCGTCGTGCGCTCGACGTAGCAACGGATTCATACTTTCCCATCGTTGTGTGGTCAGCCGCCTGGGCATACATCAAAATGCAGAGATACGATGAAGCCGTCGAACTATGCTTGACCGCTCTTGAGAAGGATCCAGATATTGCGTCGTCTACCATTCAGGGCGTGAGCAAGCCGTACTTCGTTGCTATCGATCACCTGTGTCTCACGTTCGACTTGCAGGAGTCTCAGCTTAGCAGCTGGATCGAGAACGACAAGATAAATGAAGAGAAGATCGACGAGTCGTTGATGCTCCTAAACAAGCAACTTACGACGCTTGATGCGTGGCGAATTGTTGATGAGGCACGCGCAAGGCTGTCTGCCTACATAAACCTTCATATCACGCGACTTGAGTTGATCAGGAGGCGCATGCAGGCAATCTACGATATGCCGGTAGAGGTACCACCCATTCAGAGGCCCGACGAGCCACTCAGAAAGCCGCACTGGATTCCCTTAGCATTCTACATTTACTTAACAGTTGCCTTTGTGTCGGCAGGCATATTCTTGCCGTATCTTCCTGGACTTCTCATGGTGCCGCTCCCAGTGCTGGGTATCGTTCACTGGGTTCGTCGATCACGGCGACACAAAGAAAGTGTGCAGACATACGAGCGTGAGACAGAACGCGCGGAAAGAGAAGTGTTCAATGCTAGTCGGCGGCTAGAAGAGCAACAAGCTGCGGCCCGTGAAGCCTACCGCGAGGAGATCAGGACGATCGAGGAGCAGCTCAAGGAGCGCAAGTCTTCCTAAACTTCCCGACTATTGTCGGCTATTCAGGCTGAAGTTGCTCATCGGCTGCACATTCATGTAGCTGTCTCATCGTCTTGTCGGGATCAGGCTCATTCTTGCTATCGCTCTCGCTCTCGTATCATCCTCAACACGTTCTCGACGAGGCTGACGGCGATGTGGGTGAGGTCAAAGCGGTTGAGGATGTCGTCGTCCTGCATGATGGCTTCCAGGTCGTTGAGACCGATGAGGTCGATGAGCTGGTCGATGCGGGTCAGGTCGTCGTCGCTGATGGCCTCGGGGTAGCGGTGGAGCAGGAAGCTGGTGTCGAAGATGTCGCGGGCCTTGGTGCGGTTGATCAGGGCGTCGATCTTGAGTGAGGCCAGCTTCTCCAGGCGGTAGGTGCGGATGCCGTCGATGGTGGTGACGTCGTCTTCGTCGATCTGCTGGGCCTGGCGGTAGGAGACCTCGATCTTGAGCGGGCGCATGACGTCGTCGCGGTAGTGCAGCATGTGACGGTGCACGGTGGGCGTGTGCTTGGCGTCGCGCAGGCTGTGGACGGGCAACTGGGCGGCCGCAGCACCGGCCTGGATGGACTCGGTCAGATCGATGCCTGGGCTACGGCCATCGAAGTCGAGATCAATCGAGAAACGTGGCAGGTCGTAGGCCAGAAGCAAGGCGGTGCCGCCCTTGAGGACGAAGGCGTCACCGGTGCGGCTGGTCAGCTCCTGAGCGATGGCCCGCATCAGGGCGACGTGGCGTGCCTGCTCTGGCGTGAACGGGTGGTGCTCAAACGGCTCTGGTGGGTGGGCCTCCGGCGTGTGCTGGTGTGGTGGTATTGGTGGTTCATCACCCATACACCGCCCTCAGCGTGCGTGCTTCATCAGCAATCCAGCGGCGTAGCTCGTCCTGGGCGGCTGGATGGAACGAGGACTCAAGCAAGGTGGCCTGCTCGAGAAGCCGCTCGCCTTGCTCTCTGGTGTCGAGCCAGTCGGTAGTGGCGCCAGTTAGGTTGAGGACGCGTCCCCAGCGATGGAGGGAGCGGTAGAGCAAGTCCAAGATGGCGCGTGAGTGGTTGGCGATGTAGACCCGCTGCATGCTGGCAGGGATGTCCAACCCCTGAGCTGCCAGGCGGTCTCTGCCCTCGTAGATGCCTAGGTCACCGTAGATCGGCGTGGTGTCGATGTCTCCCATGCCGGCCAGGGTGACCTGGCGTGGCTGCTCAGCGCCGTCCTGCCAGTGGAAGACGTCGTGCCAGTCCCCGCTGGTGCCTTCTGGCGCGGCCAAGTTCAAGGCATAGAGGCCAGTGATGTAGTGCTCTGGCGTCGTGGGAGGAATCTCAACCTGCCGCGGAAGAGACGCAAGGTATTCAACTTGAGAATAGACAGACGGCATGGTGAGCACCTCCTTTGCCCGTTAAATGCTTTATGTTTTGAGGATAACATAATGGGTGGGAGGATGTAAAATAGTCGACGCTATAATGCTGGATATTTCCTTGTGTTCACGCCGCTGGTGGACTGCAACTACACCCCTACAGCCTTCACTTGAGATAGGAACCAAACTGATGTAGCATTTAGTATTCTCATTTACTGTGGAGGATTCCAATGGCGGACAATGAACTCATTGTGGGTGAGCCACGTCTAGGCTGGCTGATCGATGGCAACCCCAAGACACCGGAAACGGCTGTCATGCTTCGAGATACAGGGGCTGCCATCGAGTTGCGGATCCCTCTTCAAGGTGTATTCGGGGAAGAGGGTCCGTATGGACGGTGGTGGTCGTCGTTCAGTATGTACGCCGACGATCCTGAGCGGACAGAGCACAACTACACTCCTCCACGCGTCATGTTGTTTCATGACGATTGCGGCGCTGTTGTACTGGTGGGCTGCCGCGCAGGCGGATTCCGCAAAACGTTCGGCGCTGGTTACGGTATCATCGTTGCCAACTACGCGGTGCTAGGTGGTAGGTCGCTAAAGTACGAAAAATTCAATGGCATGCGGAGTGACATCCCTGCCATGGCTGCCTGGACGGGTATCACGTCCATGGCTGTCAAGCCAAACAATGATGCTGAAGGTCTTCTTGAAACGGTGCAGGTCGAGTTGAAACGACTCGCTCCAGTTCCCGTCTCACGAACACTGAATCTGGCAATTCACCCGTTATGGGAAGCATGCCACACCCGTAGTGCTTTCTCAACGCACGAACAGATTGTGCTAGAAACTACAGTGAAAAAGGCCAGATCTTGGGAGGAGCATCTCAAGGTGCACGGTGCTGTGTGGGATCTTGTGTCGATTGCTGCCTGGAAACCATTTAGCGTTGCAAGGTTGGAAGTTTGTCGCAGTGACGACCTGAGCAGAAATTCGAGAGGAATGACCGAGCGTTGGAGCCGCGTAGTGACTCATCGCCTCCCTCAGTACAGCGATGACGATAGTCGAAAGCTCTCGTTCTTGTTCTGGTACGACAATATTGGAGCGAGAGGAGTCAAGCGCTGGCTGCGCCTGAGAGAGGAATACACCGATGCGTTTGACCCATTCCTGAGTATCCTTCGCTCCGACGACCCGTGGAATGACACCAATGTTGTCCAAATCGGCATCGTGCTCGAGAAGCTTGGCTATCTCATTGACATCAAGAAGAATAATGGCGCACACCTCAACAAACAAAATCAGCTAAGCTTCATGGAGGCGTTGCAAGTCATTCTTGACGATATGCCCGTGACGCCATTTTTAGGTGATGATGAATCCGAGAACGAAGTGCATGAGAATGAATTGTCGGTTGACGACACTAGCGACGTTTGGAAGCGCAACATTCGTGCGGCCTACATGGGTTTGAAGCATGCCGATCGTACAATGCCTGACTCGCTCGATCTCATCAACGCCCTGCGGAAGAGTATTCTCGTCGTTCGTTTTTGGGTAGCACACCAACTCGGTGTCCACGAGAATGTCCTCACGGAGGGCCGAAAGTACGACCCGCTATCCAAACCGTTCATCGGGATTGATTAGTATCGCATATGATTTGCGATTCATTCGTCAGAACGCGAAGAGCTCATCTTGGACTTGCTCTACCGCTCCCTCCATCGCTGGGGACGCGTCCTCAACCTAACTGGCGCCACTACCGACTGGCTCGACACCAGAGAGCAAGGCGAGCGGCTTCTCGAGCAGGCCACCTTGCTTGAGTCCTCGTTCCATCCAGCCGCCCAGGACGAGCTACGCCGCTGGATTGCTGATGAAGCACGCACGCTGAGGGCGGTGTATGGGTGATGAACCACCAATACCACCACACCAGCACACGCCGGAGGCCCACCCACCAGAGCCGTTTGAGCACCACCCGTTCACGCCATATCCCAGAGACATGCTGTCCAAGTTATAGATTCACAGTCATTCGTCCTCTTCAATGTCCTCGAGCTCCGGCAATGCCAATCTACGAGTATACTGGGCAAACTCGGACATATCCGGATAGATGCTGGCCCGGGTATACCCAAAACTCGACGTTAGCATGTTGCGAATTTCCCTCTTGGCCCCGCTTGCGATGCGGAAGGTGAAGGTCGGAGCAAGATTAGCAGCATTTGCACGAGGAATCCTATTTGGCTTGAGGAACTTTGAGATTACCGAGCTGGCAGCAAGAATGTCGGATCTATTCCACGGTTTTCCGTGTGCGTTGCGGAGATGACGGCGAACCTTGTAGGTTGTTATCGGCACGCCGTCGAGCAAGAAAGCCGCATTCTGTGCGGCTATTCGGTCATGATAGACCGGCGGCACCCAGATGCGGCGATTTGCTCCCGTACCCCAGTCCATCTTTTGCCGAGTCCTGTCGTCACCCCATAGATGCCACGGAGGCTCGTGGTTGCCCCAGAATTCGTTAAGCGTTACTGGGGAGTCGTCAATCAGATTATCCGATGAACTGACGGGGGTCGTTGCAAATGCTACTATTCTTCCATCCTCCTGTTCGTAATCGTCCGACTCTACAGCAAACCAAGCAGCGATATAGGGGTTATTGGTGACGTCAAGTAGTCTGGTGAGTCCGCCTTCGTGCTGAATACGCGCAAACGTCTCCAGTGCAGACATTCCATCGAAGCGCCAGTTGGTGCGTGCTTGCTTGAGGATCATTTGTTCGGCGGCAACCATTTGATCCTCGGTCGGGTAGGGCTGCTCACCACGCGGCTTCTCAAGAGGATTCTTCACTCCGTTGATTTCCATCAGCCGGCGATACAGTCCGCTGTGAATGCCCCACGCCGCGTCGGCCTGTCCCCTCCAGACGAGACGCAAGCCACCCGTGTGCTTGATTAAATCAGCAATTGCAGCATTGAGGTCAGTAAATGAGGTAACATGCCTTTCGGCGGATTCAAAATAGACTTCGGTTGAAGTGAATTCCGTAGAGTATGTTGATTTCGGGCGATCGATTTTAGTGTACTGACTTATGTCGATGCGGGTCGCGTATAAGCTAGCGACAGCCTTCTGTATAGATCGCATAACTTCATCGGAAGGCACAAGTGCCTCACGCGCTGCTGCAGAAAATGCGTCGAGACACCCTGCGAATAGCTGAGATGACATGTGCAGTGATTCCATAGCCGGACTAGTAGAGCCCACAGCTTCTGCTACCTTCTTAAAAGAGTCTAGTAACCCTGAGTTCACTAACTCATCTGACATGTTGCTCAACTTATTTTTATATCGAACCGAAGGCCGTGTAACCTCTTTCTCTCTCATTTCCTTCGATGCCTCATTTTCATCCATGATACGTCCCCCTTAGTCGGCGCTATGTTGCGTTCCTACTACATTCCCCGGCCGCCACCCATCCAAATACTTCTTGATCAACCCAAGTAGCTCTGCACTGTCTGGTTCAGGATCCTCACACATCCTCTTGTATACTTGCGCAATCGTTGACTCATCGGAGTAAACGCCGCAGAGCTCTCGCCAAGCAAGAACAGATGTGCGATGTACGCGCGTACTTTCGGAGGACTGACGTCGATTCTCACCTGCCGCCGACCGAAACACAGCGTAGTGAACAGATAGCGGAGCAGTCGCATCAATTGTTTGTGCAACATGGCTCCCCCAGAGCACGGGAGCGATCAGCACTCTCAGCAGATTGTCTTCATGCATAAGTTGTTCGATTGGCGTCACGGCAACATCTTGCTCGTACTGCTGCTGTAGTTGTTGAGCGTACGACGGCGACACGATCCTGCGGCCTTTGTCCGGTACGTGGCCAACGAGCAGGATGAACTCAAGCCGAGCAGAGAGACTTCGCAACCGAGGAATGATGGCATCGACTGTCGCCTCTACGGCACCTCCGTTCCTTTGGTACTGCTCCAGAATTTTACCGATGGTATAGGTAACATTAAATCGAGCCTCCGGCATGAACACTGACCTATCATCATGCCGAGGAAGGCGTGTCATTGCACCAAGAATTTCCACAATAACGTTAATAAGTCCCGCTTCAGAATATTCTCCCGCGAATCGACCAAGATCGCTGATGACGTCCTCCAACTCATCATCCACTATCGCATTGAACTCATGCGCTAGGGCTACATCGTTGTCAATAAGTTGATAGATTCTCTCAACATTAGCAAATGCAATCAGCTGATCAGGAAGTACCTGCTCAAGATAGACTTTCATGACCTCGGAGTATGCAACACGCCGTTTTCGGAGATACTCATCTGGTCTGCCAATTCCAGCAGAGAACACGCCAGGATCATAGTATGACGAGGTTGGCAAGGTGATGCGAAGAAAGGCGTCGATAATTGCTTCGTCTTGCGGAACGTTGCTCAGCGCCTGACTAATGTTGATTTCCTTTTCTTCCTTACTTTGAATTTCATCGGTATTGATCTTCGAATTTCCTTCCGATAACCGGTGGGCCACAAGATACCAAAACGCGTCCGGCAGGAAGAGGCGCATCGACTCGAGTGCAACGATGTCCGAGACTTCGACGCTATCAGTGAGTGCAGCAACCGTCGATCGTACTGCCATCGCTAGACGCCGCACATCTCGCATATTCTTCATAGCCGGCACCACGATATTGAGGAGCGTATTATCCCACACTTCTCGGTCGAGCCTAACTTTCACTTGCTCCAGCGCAGAGTCCAAAGCCTGAGCCACCTCACGAGTGAGCACCTTCCTTGGAATCGTTGGAATCTCAAACCCATTTTGCACAATCTTCTCAAGATAGGCACGTCCAGGCACGCCATCCTCCGTCAGAGCATTTTCTACTCGTATACGGTCAAAAGACAGGAGGTAAATGACATTGGGGAAGTTCGCCGTCAAGCGCACCAGTTTGAATATCTCGCGCACTTCCGTTCTATCAAGCCGATCAATGTCGTCCACAATAACGACAATTGAGGAGTCTAGGTTCGCCAGCGCTTCGGCTACTTGTTCCTTTTGCTCAACCACACTAGTTGTTCGTAGGTTGCGCCGCTTTGCCATCACCTGAAATGGCATCAGTACACCATTTGCCCACGCCCCCACCACAGGTACAGAAGTCAACGGTGTCAACATTTCGCCATAGTCTATAATTTTGTCAATAGCGGCACGATACTTCACACCCTTTTTATTGAGTTTAGCATTGATTTCTCGAAATAATCCATCCACGAGTTCTTCCACGCCCGATAATAGCCAGGGATTGTACTCGACAAGTATCGTCCCACTATTCGACAGCTGTTCTTTAACGAGGTTAAGCACTGATGTCTTGCCTGACCCCCACTGCCCCATGACTGCTAATACATAGCCTTGTGACGCATCGATCATGTCGATCTCGCGTACGATTCGCTCGACAAACTTGCTTCGTTGCAGTAGATCTTCCGAGGCAGTCGAGATGGGATTGTCCGCGAAATAGTTGATGGTACTCGCTGCTTTCTTGAGGTGATCAGTCATCAGTGACCTTCTTGATAGATGGGATTGCTGACGCTGGGGAGAGTTTGGTCAGCACTATGTGGAGGAATCCTACCTGGCCAGTTATGCGCAGCAAGATCACGGCCGCATACATATACGCAAACGTTTTTGTGTTATAGTAATAAATAGATATGTCCGATAGTTCTCCCTCTCCCTACCACCACCTCCGTCGTCTCAAGGCTGCCCTGCTCGCCGTCTCCTTCACCCTGGCCGGCATCCTGCTCATGATGCTCAACGCCTGGCTTGCTCCGCTGCAGCTAGGAGATTGGCAGTGGCTGCATGCGCTGCCGTTGGGAGAGCTGGGTGGGACGCTGTTTGGTGCGGGGCTGCTGTCGACGTTCTTCGAGTACACGTTCCGGCGCGATCAGGAGCGGGCGGTGACCGAGCGCTTCCGCCAAACGATCTGTGAGGAAGCGCCGACCCTGCGCGATGCCGTCATCGAAGCCTTCCGCTTCGACCGCCAGGACGTCGCGCGCATTGCCACACCCGAATTGCTGGACGATCTGGCCCGCACCAGCCTGGGTCTGCGCCTGGGCGATGAGCAGTTCGCTCGGGAGATCTACCGCGACATCCGAGACCAAGCCATCCGCGCCGCCGAGCGGTGGTACGACGTGGCGGTGCGCGTTCGGCTCTCTACTGCAGTAGAGAGGAGTACCGCAGGTGCTCCTCTGTTCGACGTCACCGTGGAGTGGGAGTACACCACCGTGCCCAGCAGTGCTACCCGACGCTTCGCGTGCGTCTCTGACCAGGATGAGTACAACGAGCTCCGTCAGGACGTCCCAGCCACCTCCACCTGGTTCATGGCACCGCGCCCTGGCCTGGACGCCCGCCGTCGGGAGGCATACGAGCTGCTGGAACTGACCGTCGATGGCCGGCCACAGCCAGTCCGCCGTAGTACCCGTGCTACCGGCCAGACCTACAGCGTCGACCTGGACGAAGACGCCAGGAGCGGCGAGCCAGTCCGCATCCGCCAGGTCTTCCGCACCATCACCCCGCAGTGGAGCCACCGACTGTACTTCGCCGTCGCGCAGCCGACACGGGGTTGGTCACTGCGATTGGACTACACCGACACCAATATCGGCGATATGCGTGTCAACGACACTGTGGCCACGGCACCAGCGGCCCGCATCGTCAGATCACCAGAAGCCGTCCCAGGCAAGGTCATCGCCCTCGAGTCGGCTGGTTGGCTCATGCCAGGCTCTGGCGTTGCCTTCACCTGGACACTGGACGAGGAGCTGCCCCAGACCGAGCAGCCTGAGGCAGCAGCATCCTCCCGAGAAGGGTAGAGGATCTCTGCGAATGGTCACTCGCCACCGTCCATCAGGCTCACCTCCTCACCTCCTCGACTGCTACGGACAGCCACAGGATACATCGTCATGAGATACATAGTCTCTGGATTGGGAGTCTTCGGCCGGTTGAGATGGAGCCGTGCCCACCGACCGCAAGCCACCGCTCTCACCAGCCACCGGTGAGTTCGGCCGGCGTGTGCGCGCCCGCCGCGAGCAGCTGGGCCTATCCCAGGAGAAGCTGGCTGAGCGCACCACCCTGCACTGGTCATACATCGGCCAGGTCGAACGCGGCCAACGCAACCTCAGCCTCCACAACATCCTCCGCATCGCCCACGCCCTCGACACCGACGCCGGTGGGTTGGTGAGCGGGTTGGAGGTGTAGGGAGAGAGCCGACGCCAGCAACGTCGCTGGCTACCATGCCGCTATGAGCCAACGTACAGCCCTCCCCCAGGGCCATCCCACCGACAACGATCTGGCGCGGCACGCCAACCGATCATGAATATTGCGTCTTTCAGTGTCGACACTGCCGTCGGTATCGTTACCGCGCTAACTGGCCTGATCGCTGCCGCTGTGGCCGCCACACAGCTGTCCTACCGCCACCGTATGATGCGGACCGCCCCTGGGCACAGGAGCAAGTCCCCTCAGCCACCGGTGAGCGCAAGCAGCACCTAGAGAACATGCAGCGCTGGGCGCAGTCTGAGGTGGTGGCAGCGACGATGATTCCGGCCTGGAAGTATGTTGAAGCGATTGTTGCTGCAACGGTCACCGTGGTGGGTCCCGTTCTGCGAGAGCAACCTTTAGTGCCGTTCCTACTCACTATGTTCGCGCTCCAGATGTTGGAGTATCGGCGCGTCATCCTCCTATATCTCCAGCGCCGTCGCTGCGCACGTGTCTACTACTTAGGCCAGCCAGTGTTGCCTGCACGTATTGGTTTCTTACTTCCACTCAATAAGCAGACGTATAAGGCTTTCACCCCAGCCAGCCTTGCCGCTCTCGCGGTGACGATAACGTCATTTGCGTTAGCGAAGTTCGTTCACCACAGTGGGAATAGTGCATTTATGTGTGCCATTGTTATAGATGTTGTGGCACTCAACTGTATTGGAGATGTCCGCCGTTCTGTCATCCATCCTTTTCTCGAGCACTTGAAGAAATACTAGTTGTATCGACGATACGCCGTTGACAGACCGAACTCTTTCTATCCATCATGATGTCGTGGTTTACACTCGCACACCACCATGCTTAAATAGAAGTATGACCGAAAAAGACTTTCAACGTATACAAGAATTGTTAACAACAAGTCTCAACGCCACAGAGGCACGGAATGCTGAGCGCTTCGACAAGATCGACAAGCGCTTAGACGGCGTAGAGAGTCGACTCGACACGCTTGAACATGAGATGAAGGAGATGCGTGCAAGCATGGAAACACGCTTTGATGCCATTGGCGAGCAGTTCAATGAGATTGACAACCGATTCACAAAACTAGATGAGAAGATCGACCGCAACCATCAGGAAGTGACCAAGCGGATCGACGCACTCAGCAAAGACATCGAATCTCAGTACCAAGACGCCCTCGAAGCGAAAGGTGCACTACGGCTACTCACCACGCAGCATGAGCAGCTTGCGAGACGTGTGGCGATTATCGAGAGTAGGTTGCAGGCGGCGTAGCGGAACCTTCGTTTTCACAGAGCGATTTTGAGCCCCAATGAGTTGATTGTTATTAAGAAGCACGCAAATCCGGCGCAGTACCGACCAGTCTAGGACGACTACCACATAAGGCGCTACATCTATGTCGACAATTGGCTTGAGAGGTCCGTTCCCTACTGCTGTTACCAAACTGCAACGACGTAGGCTCACTCACCATCCCCATGAAAAGCTATTGTGAAGGCACCCTACTCGGGCACGATGTCGCAATGGCTGCGGCAGGCACACCATGAGGAACCCATCATGTATTTCAAGTCCCTAACTATCACCAATTTCAAGTCTTTTGAGGGCGAACAGCCTATCATCTTCTCCAAAGGAATCAACTACATCGTTGGCAATAATAACTGCGGAAAGTCCACTATAATTGATGCCCTACGGTATCTTGCCGAAGGAACTCGCGACACGTCAGCATTGCAAAACAAGTCTACCAGCGAGGATTTCTCGGTCGAAGCCATCATTGCCGGGGAAGATCTGTCCCAGATTGTTGAAGACAGAAAATATTCTAAACTTAAAGACTATTTACTCCTCAATGAAGACGGACATTATTTCAAGGTACGCCGCTCACCAAAAGAAGAAGAGATTGAGCAGAACGGCAAAAAGGTAAAACTTGACGGAAAGAAAATCACCTTATGGAACCCAGATACGCAGCGGTTTGAGAACCCTACCGGGATCGACGCACTTTTCAGGTCGTTAGTCGACCTCGTGCCGGTGCTTGCCGACACCACCACCTCTGAAGTCGTCGATTTTGGCACAACAAAACCACTGGGTAGACTTATCGCGGCCGTCTCACAAAAATTCCAAGAGACTGACAGGTGGACGGCGTTTCAGAAGGCTCATACGGAGGCATTCTCCGATGGCGAGGAATCGCTCTCATCTCTGACTGAAGATGTCACCAGCCAAGTTGAACGCCTTGTGCAAGCGCAATACGGCGCGGCCAAAGTCCGGCTCGACTTCGATCTTCCTGATGCTACGACCTTCATCAAGGGTGGCCAGCTACTCGTCACGGATGGCAACTACGAGACCCCGCTGTGCGACAAAGGTACCGGGATGCAGCGCGCCGTCACGTTGGCACTGATTCAGGTGTACTCAAATATGCAGCACAAAACGAAAGAGCATGCACCCCTTACGCTCCTCCTGGACGAGCCCGAAACCTGGCTCCACCCTCGTGCGCAGATTCAGCTTGGAGAAGCACTGGCAAAAATCTCGGAAGACGAGCAGCTATTCCTCATCACGCACTCGCCGTACATGCTGCGCTCATACCGCCCGGCGCAACACAAACTGCTCATCTTTTCGCGCGAAGATAGCGGGCCATCAATTCGGTATTCGGACGAGCTTGGACTCGTTGCCAGTGAAGCACCTTCTCTGGGCGAGATTACCTACTTTGCATTTGGGATTCCGTCGGCTGAGTTCCACGACGAATTGTGGGGTGAAATACACTGCCGTATCGACCCAGGCAGCGAGTCTGAGCTAAATAGAGTGTTAAATGAAAAGTACGGAATTGATGACAAACATACATGGATTAGGGAAGGAAAGAAGGGCCTAAAGTATGAGTCGGCAACACTGCCGTATTACATTAGAAACTCAAGCCACCACCCAGAGAACAGACTCAACGATCCATACACGGACGACGAGTTGGCAGAGTCAACCGAGAGTCTCATCACAGTGCTGAAGGCACTACAGCGCACGCAGGTTAGCAACCAGTAGAAGCTCGGCCACTCGCATCAAGCGTCGTTGCCTACCTGAAGGCAGTCGGTCGTGCACCTGTGGAACGTGACGGGGATTTTCCGTACGTTCCACAGGTGGCATGTCTGGGCCATCAGTTCGCAACGGTTCGCATCCGTGTTGATACTGAAGATGCTAGGCACCATGAGGCTTATTCATAGGGGTGTTTAGGGTGTTTAAAGGGGGTGTGTGTCGTTAAGTAGGGTGGCGGCTTACTCTTGAGAGAATCTTTGGTGTCTAAGCCCATCCAACCAAGAAGCAAACCGCCATGACGAATAGTAGCACGAGAATCTCCCGCAGCGAGGTCCTGGACCTGTGCGAGGCATTTACGCTTCCGGTCCCCTGCCGGTGTTCGGGGCGAGGGTGCTGGGGCTGTTCCTGTGCGTGCGCCTGCCCCTGACCTACCTGAGGCACAACCTGCCCCAGGAGCTGCTCGCCGAGGTCTACTGCGTCTCGCAGGCCACCGTCTCCCGCGTCATCGCCGCCTACACGCCCCTGATCGCCCAGGTTCTTCAGGAGCACGTGCCTACGGTGGAGGATCTGGGCCCCACGGCCCAGCTGATCATCGACGGCACCCTCCTGGAGTGCTGGTCCTGGGCTGATCATCCTGAGCTGTACTCCGGCAAGCACAAGACTACGGGGCTGAACGTCCAGGTTGCCTGCACCCTGTCAGGGACCCTGGCCTGGGTCTCCGACCCCCAGGACGGATGCACGCACGACGCCAAGGCCCTGCGCCGCTGCGGTCTGCTCGACGTACCCGCCACCGACCTCCCAGACGGAGTCTCACCGCCCAAGCACATTGGCGACAAGGGGTACATCGGACTGGGCATGATCACCCCGAAGAGGAAACCTCCGAACCTGCCTCTTCACCCAGATGACAAGGCCTACAACAAGACCGTCAACCAGGTCCGCTACAAGATCGAGCGAGTCATCGCCAACATCAAGACCTGGAGAGTCCTGCACACCGGCTACAGAAGACCACTAGAAACCTTCCCAGAAACCATCACAACCATCCTCGGACTCATATTCACATACACCCCATGAATAAGCCTCCATGTGTTCGATGCACAGCCACCGCTCAGCTGGACGCCCGACGGAACATCGCGAATGTCGTGGCTGAGCGGTACAACGCCGCTGACAGAACATATTAACTGCTCGATATGTTGCGCAAGCTCACTACATGCAGAAGCCCAGCCTACTGACCTCACCAGCTTGCAACACAATCCCACTCTGAGAGTTAGGCACGATATTCATCTGCGTGTCACTGGCGCCCTTCATTACCCTCCGCTGCCGCTGCGCTCCGATAGTTCCCCTCCCCCTCTGACATCAAGTTGCAAGATGTATTTCAGACGAGTTGCATCACTCTAGATTGCTGGCACGGTGATTCAAGATTGCCGACGTCGCATCTCGTGATCCCAAATCTATGATTGTGAAGTATGAGTATACGCTCGAGATTGAATACATCGCCAAGAACACGACAACATACTGTGAGTTGAAGACACCACCAGAAGCGACCCATACGCCGATCAACGAGAATGCACCTATAATAGCAAAGGCACCTCTGAGCCTGAGATCTTGACGTGCCTTGATCGACGCAGAGATTGCGAGCATTCTTTCTGATTCACCACTAATCTCTGGATACCCGTAGTCTTTGAGTATTTTGTTTGTTTTGCGGATTATGCGTTGGACGTCCAGGCTTGACATATTCCCACTGTATGGCAATTAACAACGATAGATGCTGTATTTTGTGCGTGACTCACATCTCATATAACAAGGACAAGATAGTTCACTGTTCTACATTTGAAGACGGTGCTCACGACTCTCGGAATCATCACAGGACGAAGTTCTAACGCACGATATTCGGGAATATGACGTAATCGTGCGCTCGACGAAATGGTAACCGCACGTCAAGTCTCAGATCGATCCAGATACGATCGCAAGCGGCGAAGATCTGCAGATGCTGCCTCATCGGTTCTATGGTGTAATGAAGGGGGACAGATACTTCTGCATGCAGGTCAAGGACGACACGCGCACCGGCCACAAGGACTTCATGTCAGTTTTTGATAGGAAACCGCGTAAAGCTCACCACATAAAAATCTCCCGCTGTGTGGCTTGGAAACCACCCGCCGGAGATTCTGTTGACACGGTGTTGACCTGTGTCTACTTAGGATTGTAGGCGGTTCATTGGCAATGTCAACAACTATCTTAGAACTGCGTCATTCCATCTATCTGACGACGCGCGGCGTACCCCAAACTAGATCAGGAAGATCTGGCTTGATGCCCCAAGCTATCTTAGCTCCGTTACCCGCAGGGTTCCCGACGTCGCCATCGCGAGATGATTCGAGTTTGAGGCGAATCCCTCCGGATACGTCGACGGTAATACTTTCGTGATGACCAAAGGTCACCTGCCATGTGCCTTTATTGACATCATCCACATACACCACAAACGTACCAACTTGCGATGTGTCCTCCGCAGTTTCCGATACCCCTACTGTCGCTTCGAACGTCCGATACTTGCCGCCGATATCAAATTCGACACTACCGACACCGGAGTTTTCGTTGCAGTAGTTTTCACATCGATGGCCAAGCGAGTGAATGTACTGCTGCCCATCAATTTGGAGAGTGTTGTCAATAGCAACATCTTGATGTGAGCCGATCGGCTTGGCGGTCGCAAGTGGCAACTCAGATGGAAAAGAAGGGGTAGTTTCTGAAGGCCCTTGACCATCGTCATTCGATTCTGACGATCCAGGGACGAAACTGGGAGTTGAATGTGAGGGAGGTTCGGTAGTTGTTACAGCAGCAGGGGCTGCGCCATTATTGCCCCACAAATTCAGTCCAATTACACCTGTAGCCCACGCTACTAATATCCCACCAATCGTTGTGACAAATATACCTTCGGCAATCCTTTTTGGGTCAAAGTGCCACGAAGTTTCTTTTGAGGTTCCTGCCATTGTGGGAACTCCTTCGCTCGTAGGGAGGCGAGCATCGAGTGTATTTTACCACGCAGGGTCGACTATGAATCGATGCTGTTATATAATATTACCGTATTGTTGTGGTCGAACTGTTCATGTGCTTCGTAATGGCCAGTTCGACTGCCGCAATCCGCGGCGGCGCTATCGAAGGGCTACCACGATGAAAGACACAACGAGAGCGACAGTCATCACTATCCCGCTCTTTCTGGCGGGGACAGTGTTCGGGTGCATAGACCGCACTATCCTTGTGAATGGATATATCGCCGTTCACTTTATCGTAGGAACCATCGTCTACTGTTGCCTGCACCAACTAACGTTGGTATTGCTCAGGTTCAGACGTGAAAAGTGAAGGTCACACCCTACCCCCCGACGCTTTCAGTGTCGGGGGCGTTCCTTTGTTTCGTATGAAGTTGACTTTGCGGTCACTGCCAGATGCTTGCTCACCGTATCCCGGCCGAAGCCAAGCTCCAGCCCTATCTCGATGTAGGTACGCCCCTGAGCGTGGAGCTGCTGAGCACGTTGGAGATCATCGCTGGTGAAGTGTCGCTTGCGGTGGGGTGGTTGCTTGGCCTGGCGGCACGTGGCGCGGACGGTGGATTCAGTGACACCGACCTCGGCAGCGATCTCGCGGGCCGACATATCTGTGGGTTCAAGCCTCAGGATCTGCTCCTTTTTGGCTGCGCTGATCGGGCGACAAGCCGCGTTGCGGATGCCGCGAGCCGTCGTGGTCTCGCTGGCCGTTGCAGTAGGCGCTACGCTAGCCGTGCTCGGTTCTGGAGCCATCTCACCTGCGATGAGACGCTTGCGGAAGGCGAGTAGGGGTAGCCAGTTGTTCGAGTTGATGCTGCCCAGGTGCACCACAGCATCGCTATACAAACCCTCACCTCTGGTTCTCGAAACGTCGCCGTTCCCTCACGAAACCTTTGCCCTCCCGCTATGGGAAGGGGGACACTGGGCCTGTCCTGCCTCGAGTCAAGGAGCCGTCATGAAGATCGCCGCCCGGGCCAAAGCCGCTCAGCCCTTCTATGCGATGAGCATTGGTGAACGCGCTGGAGTCCTCCAGGCGGAGGGCCACTCGATCGCCAAGCTCAGCCTGGGTGAGCCCGACTTCGGCGCCCCTCCCGCGGTTCGCGAGGAGATGTGCCGCGTCATGGACGGCCGACCACTGCCCTACTCCCCCGCCCTGGGCCTGCTCGCACTGCGTGAGGCCATTGCCGGCTTCTACCGGGACAGGCACGGCGTCGAGGTCGATCCTGCCCGGATCGTCGTGACCACGGGTGCGTCGTCGGCGCTCCTGCTGGTGGCCGCCGCCACCACACAAGCCGGTGACGACGTCGTCATCGCCGATCCGTCCTATCCCTGCAACCGGCAGCTGGTGGAGACCTACGGTGGCCGGATCGTTCTGGCGCCCACCAGTCCTGCCAGCCGTTACCAGATGGACCGGGCCGCAGCCGAGGCGGCGTGGACTCCTCAGACGAGCGCGGTGATGCTGGCGACCCCGTCCAACCCCACGGGCACGTCGATCCCCTTCGAAGAGCTGGCGTCGATCTGCGCGCTGGCCTGTGAACGCAGCGCCTGGCGGATCGTCGACGAGATCTACCTGGGGTTGGCTGATCCAGGCGAGGACGGCACACCAGCGCGCACCGTCCTGGAGACCGATTCTGAGGCGATCGTCATCAACTCCTTCTCCAAGTACTTCGGGATGACGGGATGGCGCCTGGGTTGGGCGATCCTTCCCGAGGAGCTGGTGACCCCGGCGGAGAACCTGGCAGTCAACTACTTCCTGTGCGCTTCGACGCCCGTCCAGCAGGCCGCGCTGGCAGCCTTCTCCCCCGAATCCATCTCCGTGTGCGAGCAGCGCCGCCAAGAGCTCCTCGCCCGCAGGAGCATCGTGCTCGACGGGCTGCAACGCATCGGCCTCCCGGTTCCGGTCCTGCCCGACGGCGCCTTCTACGTCTACTTCGACGTCTCCTCCACGGGGCTTGATGCCCAGACCTTCTGCCACCGCGCCCTGGAGGAGGCTCATGTGGCACTCACTCCGGGGCAGGACTTCTCCACGACCACGGCCCACTCCCACGTGCGACTGTCCTACGCTGCCTCCCGCGACGAGCTGCACGAGGGAATGAAGCGTCTCGAAACTTTCATTAACAGTTTGTAAATAAACAGGCATTCAACTCAATAATCCAATATCGAGTCGCGTGCATCAATGTGGCACTCACCTGTTCACATGTTGCACAATTCTCGTCATGTCCATGCAGACCCTACTCCTCTCCGCCGCGCTGGTGGCTTTTGGAGTGATCGCCGCCGTCGAGATCTCCAAATCAATCCATCAGAAAATACGCTTGCGCCGCGATACGGCATCCTCCGCCCCGCACCGGGGTGAGGAGTCCACATGGAATGAGCTCACTGAGCATCATCGGCCCGTCAGACACTCCGAGCCCCAGAAGTTCACCGCCGGTCCCCATGAGCGGCTCCTGGCGATCTGCGCGCCGTACTCCCTGTGCCGCCGGGACCCGTGGGACCGGCTCACCTGCTCCGATCTTGACGGCACGCGCACCATGCTCTCCCTCGACTGGGGAGTGTGCTCGCGCGCCGATCTCCTCTCCCGAGTCCACTGGCTCATCACCTCCGGCCACCGCACCGGTTTCGATGCCGAGCGCGCCCGCTGGGTCGACACCTCCCTGGCGAAGGCCGAACGCCACGAGCTGCGAGAAACTGCCGAGTCCTCCCCAGACGCGGCCGAGACACTGTGGCGCCTCGAGCGCATGCTCAACAATGATCGGGACATCCGTAACGTGGACTTCTCCGCCTGGGACCTGATCCGCGCCGGCATGCTGACGCGCTGCGGATTCGCGCTGGGCTGGCTGACCGAGGACGAGACCTGGGACACGCTCGCGATCCTGGATCGCGGGCTGCGAGAGCGTTATCGGAGCTGGACGCAGGTGTCGGAGTCATTCCGGCTGGCACGCTGGTACTGGAACTCCACGAGCGGCAAGGACGAGCACTTCAACGACCTGCACGACCTCAACCGCTCGCTGGTTCTTCTCAGCCCCGACGGGCCGTGGGGACTCATCGACTGGGACGTCGAGACTCCCGAGCCCTCGTTCCTCATTCTCGACGACCTCCTCGACGCCGGTGTGGCCGCACCACTGGGTGCGGGCGAGAGGAAGCGCGCCACACGGTGGGAGCGCTGGGTCGACGATCAGGTCATTGTCCGCGGGCAGCACCGCCCCCAGCACTTCGGCACCCACGCCGAGCAGCACCACCGGTTCGCCAAGCGCGCCTGAAGGATCGTGTCAACGGCGATCCGCGACAGGGCGGGTACGGAGCTTGTGGTGGACCCGGCCGGACTCGAACCGACGACCGACGCGGTGTAAACGCGTTGCTCTACCAACTGAGCTACAGGTCCAGGTGCAGACGCTGCCGGGAGCACACTGCCCGAGCACCCGGTGCCTGCACACGCAACTGACGGCGCGAGCCGCCTCAGCCGGAGACTTTACCGCCTCCACCGGACGGGCCATCAACCATCTCCGCCTCTGAGGGCGCAGTACGCCGCGCAGCCATCGGGTCGCCTCAGCGCCCCCGGCTGGAGACCCTGATGCCACTCCAATGCTGCCCCATGGAGGCGGCAGAGGTCGCGTGCATGCCGGCTGTCGCGGCAGCCTCCTCCACCTCGGCTGCCTGGACGGCGCCGGTAGTACGCGCCTTGGGCGTCAGCACCCAGATGAGCCCTGCGCCGTCGAGGTTGGCCTGGGCGTCCACGAGGAGGTCGGTGAGGTCATCGACGTCGCCGTCGTCGTCACGCCACCACACGATGGCCGAGTCGGCCACGTCCTCGTAGTCCTCGTCCACCAGAGTGGTTCCGGTCTCCGCCTCAACGGCCTGACGCAAGGTCTCGTCGACGTCGACGTCGTAGCCGAACTCCTGAATGATGAGACCGGAGGCGAAGCCGAAAGCCCCACCCGCTGTACTCGCCACGTCCTTACACCGTCCTTCTGGGCCTGGCCCGTCTACCGTTCGCCCGCTGCTGGGCGATGAGTACTAGCCCACCGCACCCGGCACCAACCGCGCAAGTGAACACGCACGTCAGATTACCTTGGACTTTCCTTTGAAGATCGATTCTGACGCGACCACCCCCTTGAGGCTCCACACCCCTCAGTGCTCGACAGCGAAACCAACCCATCACTAAGTGATCTACATCATACATGAAGTGGGACTTTCTTCCCGTTCGGTGCAGCGTTCGCCCCGTCGCAGGTCGTAGATTAGGGCCGTCATCCACAGCGGTCTGGCTTCAGGCGCACGCCGATGCCGCCATCGGCACCACGGCACGCAATGAGGCTCGGGCCGACCGCACAGACGCGAGGAAAGAGGATTCCGTGAGCCCCACCAGTGACTCCACGCCGCTCATTGACGGCCTCCTGACGAAGGTGACCGACAACGACCCAGAGGAGACCAAGGAGTGGCACGAGTCCCTCGATGCCCTCATCGCGGACAAGGGCGCCAAGCGTGCGCGCTACATCCTGCTGAGCATGCTGGCTCAGGCCCGGCAGAAGAACGTCACGGTTCCCACCGAGACGACGACGCCGTATATCAACACCATCGACGTCGCCAATGAGCCCTACTTCCCCGGTGACGAGAGCGCCGAGCGCACCTACCGGCGCTGGCTGCGCTGGAACGCCGCCGTCATGGTCACCCGCGCCCAGCGCCCCGGGGTCGGGGTCGGCGGACACATCTCCTCCTACGCCTCGACCGCGACCCTCTACGAGGTCGGCTTCAACCACTTCTTCCGCGGCAAGGACCACCCCGGCGGCGGCGACCACATCTTCTTCCAGGGCCACGCCTCACCGGGCAACTACGCCCGCGCCTTCATCGAGGGCCGCCTGAGCGAGGCGGACCTGGACGGCTTCCGTCAGGAGGAGTCCCGCCCGGCAGGTGGCCGCGGCCTGCCCTCCTACCCCCACCCGCGCCGCATGGAAGACTTCTGGGAGTACCCCACCGTCTCCATGGGCCTTGGCCCCTCCGAGGCGATCTACCAGGCCTGGTTCGACAAGTACCTTCAGGGCGCAGGCATTAAGGACACCTCTCAGCAGCACACCTGGGCCTTCCTGGGCGACGGTGAGATGGACGAGCCCGAGTCGCGCGGCATGCTGCAGCTGGCCGCCAACCAGCAGCTGGACAACCTCACCTTCGTCATCAACTGCAACCTGCAGCGCCTCGACGGCCCGGTGCGCGGAAACGGCAAGATCATCCAGGAGCTCGAGGCCTTCTTCAAGGGCGCGGGCTGGAACGTCATCAAGGTGATCTGGGGCCGTGGCTGGGACCAGCTTCTCGCTGCGGACAAGGACCACGCCCTCGAGCACCTCATGATGGAGACGCTCGACGGCGACTACCAGACCTTCAAGGCCAACGACGGCGCCTACGTGCGCGAGCACTTCTTCGGACGCGACGCGCGCACGGCCGAGCTGGTCAGGGACTGGACCGACGAGGAGATCTGGGCCCTGCAGCGCGGCGGCAACGACTACCGCAAGATGTACGCCGCCTACAAGGCGGCCACGGAGCACAAGGGCCAGCCCACTGTCATCCTGGCGCACACGGTCAAGGGTTACCTCCTGGGCGGCCACTTCGCCGGCCGTAACGCCACCCACCAGATGAAGAAGCTGACGCTGGATGACCTCAAGGCCCTGCGCGACCGGCTCCACATCCCGATCACCGACGAGCAGCTCGAGGCCAACCCGAAGATGCCGCCGTACTACCGGCCGGCCGCCGACGACCCCTCGCTGCTCTACATGCTGGACCGGCGCCGCCAGCTCGGAGGCTTCATCCCCGAGCGCCGCGATGCCGGCGTCGAGCTCGAGCTGCCGGGCGACAAGACATACGACATCCTCAAGGGCGGCTCGGGCAAGCAGGAGGTCGCCTCCACGATGGCCTTCGTGCGCCTGCTCAAGGAGCTCATCAAGGACAAGGGCATCGGACGGCGCATCGTGCCGATCGTTCCGGACGAGTCGCGCACCTTCGGTCTGGAGTCGCTCTTCCCCACCAAGAAGATCTTCAACACCCAGGGTCAGAACTACACGCCGGTCGACGCCGACATGATGCTGTCCTACCGGGAGTCCGCCTCCGGTCAGCTCATGCACACGGGCATCAACGAGGCCGGTTCGGTCTCCCTGTTCCAGGTGGCCGGCACGAGCTACGCCACCCACGGCGAGCCCATGATCCCGGTCTACATCTTCTACTCGATGTTCGGCTTCCAGCGCACCGGCGACCAGTTCTGGGCCGCCGGCGACCAGCTGACCCGCGGCTTCATCATCGGAGCCACCGCCGGGCGCACCACCCTGACCGGTGAGGGCACCCAGCACATGGACGGCCACTCCCCCGTCATCGCGGCCACCAACGACGCCGTCATCAGCTACGACCCGGCCTACGCCTACGAGATCCGGCACATCGTGCGCGACGCCCTGGAGCGCTGGTACGGCCCGGACTCAGGTCGCAACCGGGACGTCATGTACTACCTGACCGTCTACAACGAGCCGATCCACCAGCCCGCCGAGCCCGACGGCGTCGACGTCGAGGGAATCCTGCGCGGTATTCACCGCATCAGCACGGCTCCCGACGGCGAGGGCCCCGAGGTCCAGCTCTTGGCCTCCGGTGTCGCAGTGCCCTGGATCGAGGAGGCTCGCCGCATCCTGGCCGAGGACTGGGGCGTACGTGCCGCCACGTGGTCCGTCACTAGCTGGAACGAGCTGCGGCGCCAGGCACTGGAGGTGGAGAAGGCCAACTTCCTGGCTCCCGACGCCCAGCAGCAGGTCCCCTACCTGACGCGGAAGCTCTCCGAGAGCACCGGCCCCTTCATCGCCACCAGCGACTACGACCACCTGGTCCCCGACCAGATCCGTGCCTGGGTACCCGGCGACTACTACACCCTGGGTGCCGACGGCTTCGGATTCTCCGACACCCGCGCTGCCGCCAGGCGCCACTACCTCATCGACGCCCAGTCGGTGGTGGTCCGCGCCCTCCAGGCGCTGGTGGAGCAGGGGCGCCTCGACCGCTCCGTCCTGGCCCAGGCCGTTGCCCGCT
>ERZ772940.237-NODE-237-length-29140-cov-32.9295_pt1 | contig 29140 bp, 22 predicted proteins | sample MGYA00511682_ERZ772940 | MGnify/ENA primary metagenome ERZ772940 (study PRJEB29015, sample SAMEA2737922) | human oral metagenome | biome: human oral; feature: human-associated habitat; material: dental | place: China | collected 2031 ... | reverse complement strand
GCCGAGCCGCCCGACGACGTCGCCACCGTGTACTGCTGGCCCTCCGTGAGCCCCAGCACCGTGATCGCCTCAGCCGTGAAGTCCACCTTGAGCGAGGCCACCTGCAACCCGGAAGCATCCGAGACAGTCAGAGTGTCCCCCGCGCTGACCGACGGAGAGCCCGTCACCCCCACGAGCTGGCTCTCGCCGTTGGCGTCCACCGAGCCGTCCATCGCGCCGGCCTGACCCGAAATCACCACGATCCCGCCCTTGACGTAGGCCGAGCCGTTGGAGTCGATACCGTCGGAGGAGGCGTAGGAGACCTCCACCTCGCCGCCGCTGATCGTCAGCACCGAGCCGTCGTCGGACTCGGAGTCGGCGTTCTCATGCCCCTCAATGACGTGGTCGCCGTTGGAGGCGTTGATGCCGTCGTCGCCGGCCGCGATGGACAGCTCCCCGCCGGCCACGTTGATGAACGCCGCCTGCAGCCCCTCATCGGCCGCGTTGACGGTGACCTTCCCGGAGTCCTGCGTGTAGCTCACCCCGGCGTTGATGCCCTTGGGTGAGGGCGTCGAGGATTCCGTCGTCGACTCCTGCCCGGGCGGGGCCTGCTCCTCAACGGTGGCGTTGGCCTGGCCGCCGCCGGCCGTGATCGTCAGGGTCGTGTCCTTGACGGTGACGTCCGTGGTCGCCGAGATCGCGTCGTCGGTGGAGGTCAGCGTGATGCTCGCCTTGCCCAGGGAGACGAAGCCCTTCGTCTCATCGTCGCCCTCACTGGACTTCAGGGCGTCGTCGCCGGCCTCCACCGTCAGCGTCCCGGACTCGACCACCAGGTAGTCCTTGCCGCGCAGGCCGTCGTCGGCGGCCTTGACCTTGATGGTGGTGCTCCCGGTGATGATGAGGCCGTTCTTGGAGGAGATGCCGTCCTTGTAGGAGCCGGTCACGTCCAGCTGGCCGGTCCCGGTGACGGTGAGGGTGTCGGAGGAGAACAGGGCCGCGGTGGCCTCCTGCCCCGAGGCGTAGCTCGCACCGTCGGTCAGCGTGTTCTTGGAGTCCTTGGCCAGGACCACGATCGCGTTGCCGGCGTCCTGGATGTCGATGGCCGGCCCGTCCGAGCTCGTGATGCTCGCGCCGCTGAGGACCAGGCGCACGTCCGCCTTGGGGGCGTTGACGACGATCCGCCCGTTGCTGAGCTCGCCGCTGATGACGTAGGTGCCACCGCCGCTGATGGTGACGGTGCCCCCATCGACCTTCACGTTGCTCGACGCCGACCCGCTGGCCGAGGCCGACGACCCCGACAGCGTGATCGTGGTGGCCGACGACGTGTCAGGGGTCCCGGCGTCGTCCGCGGAGCTCGAGGCGTCCTCCACCGAGGCGTTCGCCCCCAGGATGTCGGAGACGCTCGCGCCGGTCGACGCCTTGGCGACCGACGAGGAGATCGTTGTCCACGTCGTGTCCGACTCACTCGAGCCCGAGGCGCTGGTGTTGCCGGAGGCCGAGGAGGTCGAGCAGCCGGCCGCCAAGGCGATCGTGGCCAGGAACGCGACGGCTCCGGTCGCCCGACGGCGGAGTCGGTGGAGGGGCTTGGTCGTCGTCTTGGTGGTCTTCATGGTTTCTGGGCCTCTTCTTCTCGGGTTCTTCTCGGGTCCGATGTCGGATCGTGGGTGGTCTGGGGCGGCGCTCAGGCGGCGATCGCGGTGGCGCGCGTGGCGCCGATGCTCTCCAGGCTGGAGCGGTCGGTGCCGAACAGGTCGGCGAGCTCGTGGGTCAGGGTCCGGTACCACCGGTTGGCGGGCAGCTCGGGGTGGAGCAGTGCCATGCCGGTGGCGTACTTCGAGATGCGGGTGGGGCGGTGGCCGGCATCCCACAGGGCGCGGTCCGCAGGTGAGGGCGTGGCCGGGTTCTTCGTCTCGACGACGGCGACACCCGCTACCGCCACCGGCTCGCCGTCGTCGATGGCCGCGGTCAGGTGGGCCGGGCGCAGGGCCTGCGGGGCCCCGGCGCCGACGGCGGTCCTCTCGCGTGCCACCGGCGTCAGGCGCCGCCAGGTCAGGGCCGTGTCGATGGTGGCCCGGGCCTCGGCCCCAGGCAGGTGCAGGGTGGTGCGCTCATAGGTGGTGGCCAGCACCGGCCGCAGCGCGGCGGCGACCTGCTGGGCCGCGGCCGGGCCGGTGGCCCCCGTACTCGCCAGGCAGGCGGCCACGAAGGTGCGCCCTGGGCCGGTGAGGCGGGAGGCGTCGTCGGGGTGGTAGCCCATGCGCCGCTTGACGGTGGTGCCGCGTACGCCACGGGTCTTGACCTCCAGGAAGCACAGGCCGGAGTCCAGGTAGGTGCGGGTGCGCACCTTGAAGCGTCGACGCCGCTTGCGAGCCGCGAGCATGAAGGCCTCCAGCCCCGGGGTGTCGAAGTAGGTTGAGGCGTAGGAGAAGCGGCGCCTCCCGTCGATGTCCAGGACCCGGGCGTCGGAGGTGAGGCCGTCCACGAGGCTCTGCGCGCGCTCCAGCGGCACCAGGTACTTGCGGTCCACCCGGGTCAGCAGGCTGGCGGCGCCGTTGAGCTCGGCGAGATTGGTGGAGGCCAGGTGGTCGGCGCTCAGGGGGGCCGACGTCGGAGCCTGAGACCCCGCGGAGGAGGCTGCCGGGGAGGGGCTCGCGGTCGTCATCGAGATCCTTGTCGAGATCGTCGTCGAGGTCATCATCGGGGTCCTGGTCTGTCCTGGCCTGTCCTGTCGGACTCGTCCGGGTCGGCGGTCAGCGCGAGGCCACGGCCGCGGGTGAGGCCGCCTGACTGCTGGAGCGAGTGACGTACTGGGCGGCCGGCGCCATGGTGAGGGGCTGGGCCTGGACGGCCTGGGCGCGGGCGCCGGTCTGCGCGGCGTTCAGGCGCGTGCCGTTCCAGGACTGGGCGGTCTGCGCCTCGCGGGCGACGGCGCCGACCGGCTCGGTGGCCGACTGCGCGGCGGGGACGGCGTCGTCGAAGGCTGTGGCGGTCTCGAGCTCGGCGGGGGTGTGGCGCGGCACCCGGAAGCGGACATCGACGGTAGTGGTGTCGTTGACCAGGTCGAGACGCTGGACCTCCACCGAGCGGACCTGCCCGCCCAGGGTGTGCTCCAGGTGCGCGATGAGGGCGGTCTCACTGGTGATGGCGTGGTCGAGGACGATCACCTGGTGACGGTTGCGGCGCATGAGCGCGGGGTGGTCGCCGATCCACAGGGCGGCGACGACGGTGCCCATGAGGGCCGCCACCATCCCGATCGGTGCGGTCTGGATCCCGCCGAGCAGGCCCAGGGCCAGGGCCGCGAAGAAGTAGGCGACCTCGTGCTGGGCCAGCTCGGTGGAGCGCAGGCGGATGATGGACAGGACGCCGAAGAGCCCCAGGCCCAGGCCGGCCGCGACGCTCGCCGTCGACAGCAGCAGGGTGACGGCCAGGACGCCCACGTTGACGCCGATATAGGCGGCCATGAGGTCCTTGCGCGAGTGGCGTGGGGCGTAGAGGGCCCCGACCAGGATGGTGAGGGCGGTCAGGTCGGCGGCGATGTAGGTCAGGGTGGTCAGGCTCATCGGGAGGCTCCTGTCGGGTCATTTTCGGACCGGTGACGGGGCCTGACCGCGGGGTGGGCAGCAGAGGCGCGCCCTCAGCACGCCGCGGCGTTGTGCGGCTCCGTCCGTTGAGAAACAGTCAACGGTCGCATTCCATGAGCGCGCTGTGAACAGGGCATGGGGGAGGCATGACTTACCGCGCCGCGGCATGAGGCGGCCAGCAGCGCCTCCGCAGGCGGGTGGGGCCCGTGACCTTCGGAGGCGCTGGTAAGAGGTGAGGTGGAGGCGTGACGGCGCTGCTCAGGCCGCGAGCTGGCGCGACTGGACCTGACGCCAGTAGCGCCCCAGGTTCCGCTTGATGGTGCGGTTCCACCGGTTAGTGGGCAGTTTCCCGTGCAACAGGGCCATGCCGGTGGCGTACTTCGAGATGCGGGCCGGCCGGTGCCCCTGGTGCCACAGGAGGCGATCCGTGGGGGAGGCCGTGGAGGGGTTCTTCGTCTCGACGACGTTGAGGTGGCCCACGGAGACGCCCCGTTCGAGGCGCTTGCCGTCAGGGCCGAACAGGTCCCAGGTGAGCTGGGTGTCGAAGGTGGCGCGGGCCTCGTCGTGGGGCAGGTGCAGGGTGGTGCGGCTGTAGGTGGAGTCCATGACCGGGACGAGGGCATCGGCGATCGTGCGCGCCTCGTCGGGGGTGCAGGTGCCGGACTCCACGAGGCGCTCGATGACGAACAGGTGACCGTCGGGCGTGATGCGGTCGGCGTCGTCGGGGTCGTACTTGAAGCGGTCCTTGACCGTGGCCTCGCGCGACCCGTTGGTCTTGACCTCCAGGAAGCACAGGCCGGAGTCCAGGTAGGTGCGGGTGCGGATCTTGTAACGCCGACGGCGCTTGCGGGCCGCCAGGAAGTAGGCGTCCAGGCCCGGGGTGTCGAAGTAGGTCGAGGCGTAGCGGAAGTGGCGCAGGCCGTCGATCTGGAGGACCCGGGCCCGCGGGGCCAGGTGGCTGATGACGTGCTGGGTGTCGCCCGGGGGCACTAGGTACTTGCGGTCCATGCGAGTCAGGAGACTTGCCTCGGAGTTGAGCTCGGTGAGGGTGATCGTGTTGATGCCGTTGGTGTTCAGCACGGTGCAGTCCTTTCCGGGGTCGGCAGTGGCGAGGTGGGGCCGGTGCTGCCGGGCAGCAGCGGTGGCGGTGGTGTGGGGAGGAAGTGGCCGCGTGACGCGTGGTGGTGGCGCCGCAGGTGAGGCGGGCCGGCTGGGTCAGTTGTAGCGGGGCTGCACCATGGACGGAGGGTTGCCCACCTGAGCGTGCTGCTGGGAGGCGTGCTGCCGGCGGTGGCCGGTGATCCAGTCGTACCGGGGTGGGGCGGTGGCTGCTCTCGCGGCGCTGTCGGCCACGGGGGCCTCGGGCCAGAGTTGCTGACTGGCGGGCTGAGCCTGAGTGGCGGCCTGAACGGGGGCCTGAGGCGGAGCCTCCCGGACCAGGTGGGGACCCTGCACCACCTTCTCCTGCTGCACCTGGGCGGCCGGTGGCTGAACGGGCCTGGCTGCGCGGGAGCGAGGACGCAGCCGGTAGTGGACCTCGACGATGGTGGTGTCATTGACCAGGTCCAGGCTCTTGAGGTCAACGCTGCGCACCTGGGCGCCGAGCAGGTCCTCGAGCTCGGTGATGAGCTCGTTCTCGTCGCTGATGGCTCGGTCAAGGGTGACGACCTGGTTGCGGTTGTGGCGCATGAGCGCCGGGTGGTCCCCCACCCACAGCGAGGCGAGGAGGAGGGCCATGAGGATGGCGACGATGATGAGGTGGGTCTTGATGCCGCCGAGCAGGCCCAGGGCCAGGGCCGCGAAGAAGTAGGCCACCTCCCCTTGGGCCAGGGAGGAGGAGCGCAGACGGATGATGGACAGGACGCCGAAGAGCCCCAGGCCCAGGCCCGCTCCGACGTTGTCGCTCGTTGACAGCAGCAGGGTGACGGCCAGGACGCCCACATTGACGCCGATGTAGGCGGCCACGAGGTCTCGGCGCCCGTGGCGCGGAATGTAGAGGGCCCCGACCAGGATGGCGAGCGCCACCAGATCGGCACCGATGTAGGCCAGTGTCAGTGGTAGATCGTTCAACACCTGCTGCATGAGGATGTCCTTGGGGAGAGGCGGGCCGGGAACCGTATTGTTACGATAACATAACAATATGTCCGCCTATATAAATCATGCTAGGGCGTCGGTCTCGTGCTCGGTGTGAGGCTGCATACCCTGAACGGCCTCCTTGCGTCCCGCGGCGTCTCCCGGCTTCGTGTTGTAGGTGTGAGGTGCTGGTCGGAACAATCGCCTTCAACTACTTTCGGTCTCGACTGCTTGCTGGGTGTTCGCTGGATGTGGCGACACGCCGAACAGGCGTGTCTGAGGGGGTGAATTCTGCGTCTCCGTCCCCAGGGCTGGGGGTAGAGCGCCGACGGCGACCGGCCCTGCCTGTGGTTAAGGCTCGCGAATAGATGTCGTACCCGTGTAGGACCATCGTTGTGCGGATTGCGGGGATGGGGTCGAGGGCCTCTGGCGGGGTGCTCACGGACTGTCTCCACCAGCCGTCCACAGTGAGGTCAAGGTTTTCCACAGAGGGGAGGGGTGGTGTGCACAGGGCCACGTTAGACACAGCATCTTGGGGTGATGGACCCGGATCACCCCAAGGGGTAGTGTCTTGCTCCGCGGGGCCGTTCTGGCCTCCCGTGAATGACAAGCGTGTGGTGCCGCCGGCGCAGTCCCTGTCCGGGGACGGGCCGCAGTCACCGCCACCCGATCCTGAGGAAGAGACGGACATGGCGATCACCATCTACAGCAAGCCCAACTGCGTCCAGTGCACGGCCACCTACCGTGCCATGGACAAGGCCGGCCTGTCCTACGAGACGGTGGACATCTCCTTGGACGCCCAGGCCCTCGAGCAGGTCAAGTCCCTGGGGTACGCCCAGGCTCCCGTCGTCGTCGCCGGAGAGGACCACTGGTCCGGTTTCCGTCCGGACAAGATCAAGACCCTTGCCCTGGCCGTCGAGTCCGTCGCGGTCTGAGGCCGCGGGGGCGCGCCGTGAGTAGCGGGCCTCTGCTGGTCTACTTCTCCTCCACCTCGGAGAACACGCACCGATTCGTGGGCAAGCTCGGCTTCCCGACGGCGCGCATCCCCTTAAGGCGGACGGACCCGCCGCTGACCGTGGACGAGGAGTACGTCCTGGTCGTGCCCACTTACGGCGGCGGCTCCGTCAAGGGGGCGGTGCCCAAGCAGGTCATCGCCTTCCTCAACAACCCGGACAATCGGGCGCTGTGCCGGGGCGTCATCGCCTCGGGCAACACCAACTTCGGCCAGGCCTACTGCCTGGCGGGTGACATCATCGCCAGCAAGCTGGGGGTGCCGTTCCTGTACCGCTACGAGCTGCTCGGCACCCCCACGGACGTTGCACGCGTCAAAGAAGGATTGGAAGACTTTTGGCAGACACGCTGACGGACACCGGCTCAGAGACCGTGTCCTCCCCGGAGCTGGACTACCACGCGCTCAACGCGAAGCTGAACCTCTACGACGCGCAGGGCAGGATCCAGTTCGACGCCGACCATGAGGCGGCCCGGCAGTACTTCCTCCAGCACGTCAACCAGAACACGGTCTTCTTCCACGACCTGGAGGAGAAGCTCAAGTACCTGGTTGAGGAGGGCTACTACGAGGGCCACATCCTGGACAAGTACTCCCCGGAGTTCGTCAAGTCCGCCTTCAAGGCCGCCTACGCCCACAAGTTCCGCTTCGAGACCTTCCTGGGTGCCTTCAAGTACTACACGTCCTACACGCTCAAGACCTTCGACGGGAAGCGCTACCTGGAGCGCTTCGAGGACCGCGTCACCATGGTGGCCCTCACCCTGGCCGACGGCGATGAGCAGCTGGCCCTCGACCTCGTCGACGAGATGATGTCCGGCCGCTTCCAGCCGGCCACCCCCACCTTCCTCAACGAGGGCAAGGCCCAGCGCGGGGAGCCCGTGTCCTGTTTCCTGGTGCGCATCGAGGACAACATGGAGTCGATCGCCCGCGGCATCAACTCCGCCCTCCAGCTGTCCAAGCGCGGCGGGGGAGTGGCCCTCCTGCTGAGCAACCTGCGGGAGATGGGCGCCCCCATCAAGCGCATCGAGAACCAGTCCAGCGGCGTCATCCCCGTCATGAAGCTGCTGGAGGACTCCTTCTCCTACGCCAACCAGCTCGGGGCCCGTCAGGGTGCGGGGGCGGTCTACCTGCACGCCCACCACCCCGACATCATGCGCTTCCTGGACACCAAGCGTGAGAACGCCGACGAGAAGATCCGCATCAAGACCCTCTCGCTGGGCGTCGTCATCCCGGACATCACCTTCGAGCTGGCCCGCAACAACGAGGACATGTACCTCTTCAGCCCCTACGACGTCGAGCGCGTCTACGGCATGCCCTTCGCGGACATCAACGTCACCGAGAAGTACCGCGAGATGGTGGACGACGGGCGCATCAAGAAGAAGAAGATCAACGCCCGCACCTTCTTCCAGACCCTGGCCGAGATCCAGTTCGAGTCCGGCTACCCGTACGTCATGTTCGAGGACACGGTCAACAGGGCCAACCCCATCAAGGGCAAGGTCGTCATGTCCAACCTGTGCTCCGAGATCCTTCAGGTCTCCGAGCCCAGCGAGCTCAACGAGGACCTCACCTACGCCCACGTGGGCAAGGACATCTCCTGCAACCTGGGCAGCCTCAACATCGCCAAGACGATGGACTCCCCGGACTTCGCCCGCTCAATCCGCACCGCCGTGCGCGGCTTGACCGCCGTCAGCGACCAGACCCATCTGCCCAGCGTGCCCTCGATCGACCGGGGCAACCACGAGTCGCACGCCATCGGCCTGGGGCAGATGAACCTCCACGGCTTCCTGGCGCGTGAGCGCATCCACTACGGCTCCGAGGAGGGCCTGGACTTCACCAACGTCTACTTCGCCAGCGTCCTGTTCGCCGCCCTGACGGCGTCGAACGAGATGGCCGTGGAGCGCGGGGAGAGCTTCGTGGGCTTCGAGGACTCGACCTACGCCAGCGGCGAGTTCTTCGAGAAGTACGTGACCCAGGACTTCGTGCCGGTCACCGAGCGCGTCAAGGAGATCTTCGCGGCCTCCAGCGTGCACGTTCCCACGCGTGAGGACTGGGCCGAGCTGGCGGAGAAGATCAAGAAGGGCGGCCTGTACAACCGCAACCTGCAGGCCGTGCCGCCCACCGGCTCGATCTCCTACATCAACAACTCCACCTCCTCGATCCACCCGATCGTGGCCAAGGTGGAGATCCGCAAGGAGGGCAAGATCGGCCGCGTCTACTACCCGGCGCCCTTCATGACGAATGACAACCTCGAGTACTACCGGGACGCCTACGAGATCGGCCCGGAGAAGATCATCGACACCTACGCCGTGGCCACCCAGCACGTGGACCAGGGGCTGAGCCTCACACTGTTCTTCCCGGACACGGCCACCACCCGCGACGTCAACCGCGCCCAGATCTACGCCTGGCGCAAGGGCATCAAGACCCTCTACTACATCCGCCTGCGCCAGGCCGCCCTGACCGGCACCGAGGTCGAGGGCTGCGTCTCCTGCATGCTGTGAGCCGGAGTTGGTGGGCCTCTTTAAGGAAGTGGAAAGGATCTTGAGTGGGCCGCGTTGCCTACGAGGATGAGAGTGTTCGCCGCTCTGGTGTCTCTGAGTCGGTGTATTTTCTAGGCACATATATTGCAGATGAAGATCAATCCGATCTTGCTGATGCGCTCTCTGTGTATGTGCGTCAAGGTGGAAAACTACATTGGAGAGATCATACACCTCGCACGAAGCGAGCGGTCTGTGAGACTATCAGTGAGCATAATGCAAAATATCTTGTCGTTGCAGCCTCCCCTATTCCCGAGGGGAAGGGTGAGGAGCGTGCTAGGCAGCAGGCGTTGCACTGTTTAAGTGTGATGCTTGAAGGGGATTTTGGTGTGGATTCACTTATCCTCGAAAGAAGGCAGCAAACTCAGGATGAAAAGGACAAGAGGACGATTGCCTTAGCTCAGCGTAATAAGGTGTTGACGTCGGGATTTCGTTTGACTCACAGGTTTGGTCATGAAGATAAGCACCTATGGGTTCCTGATCAGGTGATCGGAGCACTGGGCGATCATTGGGCCGGCTCAGATGCTGGCGATAACTGGAGCATGATCGCTGACCGTGTGTGGGTTGAGCGTATTGATCCCCGTAGGTAGCGCGAACGCCGGGCCCACATGACGACACGGGTGCACCGGCGCTTACTTCCTCTCCGCGCCGTAACGCGGCGGCACACCAACTGTATGTCAGACTTGTAGGTATTGCCAGCAGTTGCGGCCGTTGTTGGCAATAGCGGCATATGTCACACGTTTCCACCCCTTCTTGCAGCGCCATTAGCCGGCTGCAGCCGAGGACTCCTCGGCGCGGCGGCGCAACTCGCGCACGGTGGCGTGCGGATCCTCGCCGGCCGGGAACCCGCGCAGGCGCCAGTACATGGCCAGCAGGGAACCGGTGATCGTGTGCCAGAAGGTCGCCACCGCGCAGGGTGCGGCCACCGCCGCGCTCAGGTACTGCAGGGCGAGCGTTGAACCGAGCCCGGCGTTCTGCAGGCCCACCTCGATACCGATCGTGCGGCGGTCGGCCCGCGAGACGCCGAAGGCTCGCGCCACGGCGTAGCCCAGGGCGTAGCCGGTTGCATTCTCCAAGGCGATTGCGGCGAACATGAGCGGCCCCGCGGTGGCGATGAGCGGCTGACTCTTGGAGGCCACGGCCGCTACCACCGCGGCGATCGCCACAACCGAGACCCACGGCATCGCCGGCTGGATCCGCGCCACCTGCCGGTGGAAGAAGACATTGCAGGCCAGGCCCGCACCCACCGGCAGCAGCACGATCTGCACGATCGACAGTGCCATCGACCCGGCTGGCACCTGCATGTAGGTCCCGGCCAGCCACAGGGTCAGCAGCGGGGTGACGATCGGGGCAAGCATCGTGGAGAAGGCGGTCATCGACACCGAAAGCGCCGTGTTGCCCTTGGCCAGGTAGCTGACCACGTTCGACGTCGTCCCCCCGGGCACGCAGCCGATGAGGATGATGCCGACCTTGAGCTCGGGGGGCAGCGGCAGCAGGTTCGCTACGCTCCAGCCCACCAGCGGCATGATCGCGTACTGGCTGAGCACGCCCAGAATGACCGGCTTCGGGTGACGGGCGATCATCGTGAAGTCCGGGATGGACAGGGTCATCCCCATTCCCAGCATCGTGACGGCCAGCAACGGTGTCATGTAACCGGCCAGCGGCACGAAGGTGGAGGGTGAGAAGAAGGCGGCGAGGAAGGCGCCGAACATGATGAGCGGGAAGACCGTCACCGCGATGCGGGCGCTGCGGTCCTGTCTCTTCTCGGAGGCCGCGTCGGCGGAAGCCTCGACGTCGGGGGCCGCGCCCGTGGACTCCTTGGAGCGCAGTGCGGTGTTGGTGTCGGTGGGGGCTGTCATGGGATGCCTCGGATCATTGGTGGAGCATCAGCGGGGATACGCCCGGCGACAATAGTCCGAGGAGTGATACGTCGCCGTCTCAGTCCATCGTACGGACACGCTTCAGGTTCCGAGGCCTGAGGCGTTATTCGAGCTCGTCGTCAGTGTCGACGTCGTCGGAGTCGGGCTCGTCCTCGGGCTCACGCCATACCTCGTCGCAGCGGTGGACGCTCGTGGCGATGAGGCGCGCGTTGGGCAGGTCAACGGTGCGTACCCAGTGACCGGCTGCTAACGGGTTCTTGCCGAAGTCCTCGTGCCGGTTGATGAGTCGCAGCACGAGCACCTCCTCGGGCACGTCAATGTGGATGAGCAGGTCGATTCGCTCGCGCGCCGCGCCCCAACCGCGTGTCTCGAGCGCGAGATAGTTGCCCTCGGTGACGACGACGCCGGTCCCGCTCACGATGCTTCCGGCTGCCACGGACTCGTGGAGGTCCCGCCGGTACACCGGGACGAGGACCCGTGGGGCGCCGTCGGCCCGCACCCGGTCCAGGGTCGTCAGGTAACCCTCGACGTCGAAGGTGTCGGGCGCGCCCTTGCGGTTGCCGCGCCCCAGCTCGTCCAGGACGGCGTTGGACAGGTGGAAGCCGTCCATGGCGACCAGCCCGGCGAAGATCCCCGCCGCTTTCAGCTCGGTCTCCAGCTGCGCAGCAATCGTTGATTTTCCCGAACCGGGAGCTCCCACAAGCCCGACGACGAGGCGCGCGGGTGCGTCGTCGGCCGCCAACCGCTGCCTGAGCTGGTCGACGAGGCTGCTGACAAGGGTGGGGGTTTCGCCCACCCGAACCGTTGGGCTCATGGAACTATTATCTCAGTCAACTAAGTGGCTGAGGCCTGGAGGCGGTATCTGTATCCATTGTGATGCTTTGCCGTTCCTCGTCTTCACGGGATCGGGCTCCGTCAGGAAAAAGACAGCAGCACCCCTCTCCTGCCGATGTCGACGGCGGAAGTCGACGGGAGTTGAAGCCAGCTGGGGCAAGGCCGGGACCTCTGGTGGGCATCAACGTCTGCGGGGTCCAGGTCCTGCAGGACCCGGCGGATGGTCGTTTCCGACGGCAGGGCCTGGCCCGCCGCTAGTCCCAGGGACCGTAGGTTGGCGGCGGTCAGGTCGGTGGCGTGCTCCCGTGTCGCCGTCGGGCTGCGACAGCCCGCGAGCACTCCGGTCACGGCCAGGGACGGGACTGGGACGAAACGACTATTGTGATGGCGGACACGATCGTAGTCTGAGGGAGTCCGCCATGCCGCGCGGCACGAAGTGGGTGCCGTACGCGACTCTTCCGACGTCAGGAAACACACCATGGCAGAGTCCTCTCAGTCGTCACCGTCCTCTTCCTCCCTGCCGCCGGCCACCTCCTCGCCCGCCTCGACCTCGGAGGAGGCCGGCTCGACCGTCAGCCGCATCAACGCTCGCATCATCGGCATCTGCGTGGCCGCCGCCCTGGGCGGGTTCCTCTTCGGCTTTGACACGGCCGTCATCAATGGCGCCGTCGACGCCCTCTCTGACCAGTTCGCTCTCAGCGATGCGCTCAAGGGCTTTTCCGTCTCCTCGGCGCTCATTGGCTGCACGGTCGGCGCCTGGTTCGCCGGGCCGGTTTCCAACCGGATGGGGCGGGTGCCGGTCATGCTCATCGCCGCTGTCATGTTCCTGGCCTCCGCGCTCGGATCGGGACTGGCCTTCGGCGTCATCGACTTCATCGTGTGGCGTGTGGTGGGCGGCCTAGGAGTGGGGGCGGCCTCCGTCATCGCCCCGGCCTACATTGCCGAGGTCTCTCCGGCGAGCGTGCGCGGCCGTCTGGGCTCTCTCCAGCAGCTGGCGATCGTCGTCGGCATCTTCTCCTCCCTGCTGGCCGACGCCTGGTTCTCCGGTCAGGCCGGCGGGGCCGCCAAGGAGCTGTGGCTGGGGATGGAGGCCTGGCGGTGGATGTTCATTGCCGAGGGGGTGCCGGCCCTCGTCTACGGGCTTTTCGCCTTCCGGCTGCCGGAGTCCCCACGCTTCCTGGTGGCGCGCGGCGACTACGACAAGGCCTCCCAGGTGCTCTACGACTTCACCGGAATCATCAATGTCAACCTCAAGATCGAGGAGATCCGCTCCACCATTGACTCTGAGAAGCGCGAGTCCCTGTCCGACCTGCGCGGCTCAGCGCTGGGGCTCAAGCCGATCGTGTGGGTAGGTATTCTGCTGTCCGTCTTCCAGCAGTTCGTGGGCATCAACGTCATCTTCTACTACTCGACGACGCTGTGGCGCACTGTGGGCTTCCAGGAGTCCGACGCCCTGACCATCACGGTCATCACGTCGGTCACCAACATCGTGGTGACGATCCTGGCGATCCTCCTGGTGGACAAGGTGGGGCGCCGGCCCATGCTGCTGGCGGGCTCGTTCTTCATGACGATCTCGCTGGGGCTCATGGCGCTGGCCTTCTCCTTCGCCAACGTCAGTGGTGGTGAGGTGACCCTGGAGGCGCCGTGGTCACCGATCGCGCTGGTGGCGGCGAACCTGTTCGTCGTGGCTTTCGGGGCGACCTGGGGGCCGCTCGTGTGGGTGCTGCTGGGCGAGATGTTTCCCAACCGGATCCGTGCTGGGGCGCTGGCGGTGGCGGCTGCGGCCCAGTGGGTGGCGAACTTCTTCATCTCCACCACGTTCCCGACCTTCTCCAGCATCAGCCTGACCTTCGCCTACGGCTTCTACGCAGTCTTTGCGCTGCTGTCCCTCATCTTCGTCTTCTTGCGGGTACCCGAGACCAAGGGCAAGGAGCTCGAGGAGATGGAGGACCTGGCGGTCTGAGGCGAGCTGGAACCTACGCAGCCAGGCTCGTGATCGTCACCTTTCGCTTGAGGCTGTGCCCCCAGGCGTAGTCGCCGGTGCGATGCTGTGCCTGTCCCAGCACGATGCTGGGGGCGATCCCTAGCTCCTTGGCAAGTGCTTTCACCTCGTCGAGGTTGCGATGACGGGGGAGCCTGTCCTCGTAGTCCTCCGGAACGAGGAAGTGGGAGGCGTAGGCGTCGGCCTCCTTCTCAAGGGCGTCATGGTCATCGTTGAGGTAGAGGCCATTCGACTCATGGAGAAGGACGTGAGCGATTTCATGGAAGAGCGTGAACCAGAGCTGGTCGTCGCACTTCCACAGGTCTGAGAGCTGGATGAGGGGGTGCCCTTGGATCCAGCGGGTGGCACCGTGGGTGCCGAGTCCCGGCATCGCTGGAACCAGTGTGAGCGCCACTCCGCAGTCGCGCAGAAGAGCCCGGGCTCTCTGAATGGCCTGCACGGGATCCTCAATTGTGAGGGAGCGGAGCTCGGGAAGGGCTGCTTCCAGCTTGTCACGATCGTAGGCGGGGAAGTCTCCTAGGGCGCAGCTTCGTTCCGCAGCCCGGAGCCAGGTGGCCAGGCGGTGGGGGTCATGGCGCCCGACCGCGGAACGGCGATACGCGACGGCGCCTTGATTCCAGGTGGCTTGGAAAGCGTCCATCGAGGAGATACCGAAGAACTGGAGCAGCCCCCGCACCGTCCCGGCTTTGTCTCGTGCGGGGGCGGTAATGAAGGAGTGCTTGCGAAGGTAGCCCAGGGGGAACTCCTTGGCGCGGTCGTACTGGGTGACCAGCTTCGCGTCCGCAGCCTGGCGGGCTAGAGCCGCCTGGTATCCGGTCTCATGGAGGTTCCAGATGCGGGCAGGGACACCGGTGGTGTTCTCCAGCCTGAGCGCCATGTCGTGGCTGAGTGGGGCTTTGCCTCGGAGCAGCTCGCTGATGTGCTTTCGGCTCACATCAAGTCGGCGGGCAAACTCAGCGGCATTGATGCCCTCCTCTTCCATCCACTCCTCGATGAAGTCCCCGGTAGGCACGACGTAGTCGGGGTGTGCGGTGTACGTGGCCATGCCTGCCTTCCTTTCAGGTGCTTCGGTGGTCTAGTGGTAGTCGACGATCTCGATGACGCAGGCGACGACAGGAGTGCCGCCTTCATCGGTGACGATGAGTCGCCAGTTGGCGGTGAGTCGGGCTGACCACTGGCCTGCGCGGTCACCGCTCAAGGTTTCCCACCGTCCGATGCCCTGGAGGAGGTCATCGAAGGACTCGGCGTTATAGAGCTCTGTGATGCGCAGTCGTAGCCGTTTGGCCACTGCCTGGCTCAACTTGCGCCTCATCTCGCGCTCGTTGGTGCAGATCTTCTCGATCTTGCGGTCGACGTACCTCACTTCCATGGTTGTATGTTACCTGGTGCGTAACAGTTACCTAGATCGTAACACTGTTTCCAGGTGGAAAACGAGAGGGTCGTGAGAGTCATGTCATGTGGAGGAAGGGTGAGGGGCTGCGCAGCATGGCCGGCTTCGGGGTGGCAGAGGGTGGGTCTGCTGCTCGGTCGTCGCTCTCTGTGGCCCTACCCCAGGCTGGCGGCGCGATGTGTGGCTACCACGGCAAGAGGCGTGCGCGCTCGCTGACAGGAGGAGTCGACAGCCTTCTTGATGTCAGAGGCGAGTCGGTGGTGCTCCTGGCGAGCCTCCCGAGCGGCGACCTGCAGGGCGACGGAGTAGAAGGCGTCCTCGTCGCCGGAGGTGTGACTGTGCGCCGTGACCTGCCGCAGGTGCTCTTCGGTGGTGTAGGTGATTATGGGGTGTTCTCGGGAATCTGAGCCCACCTTGCGTTTTGCGGTGATGCTGCTTCAGAGTTCCCGGGCGTAGAGTCTCATGAAGTGCTTTGTTTCACCATCTTTGCGGGGGTGCCATGTCCATCCGATTCTGCCCCAGAAATCATCCGCTTTTGATGAAAAGGCTACAAGGTATGGATCTGGATGCAATCCAGACAAAAGAGAAACCGCTTGCGCGCCAATGCCCTGGCGTCGATGATCGGCTCTCACTTCCAGAAACTGGATGAGCCTAGCCTGACATTGTCCTGGGATTCCTATGTAGGAGTCTTGGAGGGTCTGATATAGTATCATCGCACGAGCCACTTCCTTCTTTCCAAGCCTGAATGAGAAATATTCAGTAGGAGCACGAAAGGTGTTTTCCCACCAGGAATTATCAAAACCGATGACGTCCAGGTTGTAAGGTGGGTTGCCCAGATTCTGGGGGTCGAGCTGTGTGATGCAGAGGAGAGTTGGATCAAACATCCGTATTGACCTTGAGACTTGGCAGGGAGTTCACGATCTCCTGGGTTCGCACGGAGACGGTGGTGATGCGGGCGATGAGGTCCAGGAGGTAGCGGGGCTGTGCCGAGGCGCTGGGGCCGCCGCCCGCGCCCTCGGCCATCCAGTCGTTGGGATCCTTGATGATCCCGGAAGCCTTGTCGGTGCTCACGCGGTAGCGCTCCAGCAACCAGTCCAGACCGCTGCGCGACCCCAGTAGGTAGTCCTGCGCCTGGGCGGGAATGCCGGAGATTGTCACATGCTCGTTATAGATAATCGAGGTCTTGTCATCCTGCTTCTTGCCGTCCCGGAGAAGTCGGTCGTAGCGCATTTTCTCCACATGCAGCAGGCTCGGTGAGATTGTTTCCCGCAGATCCCAAGGCACCTCCTTGCCGTCGACGACGAGACTCAACGGTGTGGGGTCCACGGACTCGTAATCCAGGTGCAGGTCGGTGAGACCGCGGCCAGCCGTGGTGAAGGCGACGAAGTCGTCCCGGGTTGCCACCAGCGGGATATGAGGCAACGACTTCTTCAGATCCGCGCCATACCGCGTCCGATACTCCGGGGAGTGCAGGAGGGCGTACACGTAGTAGAAGACGTCATCCTTGGTCACCTCCGGCCCATAAGCGGCCTGGTAGCTGCGCAGCGTGGCATCGGTGATGTTGTCCACCCGGCGGTAACCGCCCAGCACCTCGCCCTCCTGCCCGACGGCGGTGCCGGACTCCTCCGCATCCTCGCCACCCGAGAGATCCAGCATGCCCGAGTCGGCCACATGACGACCGCCCACCGGCTCCCACGTCCAACGCGGAAAGAACTGGCCGGTGTAGGTGTAGAAGCTGAGGTCGGGCAGGCTGTTCACTGCCAGAACCGCAAAGCCTCCGATGTCCGCCCTGGGAGCAATGGCAATGAAACCGATATTGTCGTGCCCGGGAGTCGGGAAGTAGCGGCGCAGAACGGCAGGGAGGTAGATGATGCCGTCCGAGGCGTTGAGCCACTGCTTGCAGAAGGGGCGGTACAAGCCGCAGTAGGTGGCTCCCGCGTCATAGGTGATGACACGGTTCTTCTCCAAAGATTTGTAAAGGTCTCGAGTCCACTTGATCCGCGTCTCGTCGTTCGTGACAAGATCGCGGACCTTCGCCCCGACCTTCAGGTCAACCGACCGGGTGCGGTGGATGCGCTCGCGCTCCTCGTTGTACGTCTCAATGAGCCGCTGAGCTGAGTCGCGCAGCCTCGGTAGTGAGAAGTTATAGACCCACGCGTCGCGGTTCGTCTGTAACCCCGCCGTGTAGGATGCGAAGACCGGCGCCTGTCCCTCGCCGATCGACTGCCAGGACTCGTAGCTCGGGTCGCGCTGGTTGATCCAGTCGCCCTGGGTGTTCGGGGTGATGGTCTCCCACTTAAGGGTGTCGATCTGCGACTCCTCGACGATCCGCAGCTTGTCCTCCCTGGAGAGGTAGTCGCCGATATCCCGATAGTGCAGGGCGGCCGGCCCCTCATGGGCTGGGTCCTTGACGAGGAAAACGACGGCGATGGTGGTGCGTCCACCTGAGTCGAAGACGTTGCCCTTCTCTTTTCGGCGCAACTCGCCTGAGGTTCGCGCGTTACCTCGCAGGTTGTAGACGTAGAGATGGGAGAACTCCTCGATCAGGGTGAGGCGCACACCGTCGGCCGTGTTGCCGTCGATGAAGCCGCCGTTGGTGACGAAGCCGATGACCCCGGCCTCCCCGACACGGTCTGAGGCCCAGCGGATGGCCCGCAGGTAGGAGTCGTACAGGGAGTTCTTGTTGGTGCCTGTGGAACGGGCCGCATAGGTCGCCTCGATCTTGGCGTCCAGGGACGGGTAGTGCTGGTTGGCGTTGTTGTCATTGGCGGACTCCTGTCCCACCGAGTAGGGCGGGTTGCCGACAACCACCTGAATGCTCGTCAACTTCAGCTGGGCCGCGGCCCGGTCATTGTTGGCCACGAACACGCTCTGATCCAGCATGTCCCCGTCCTCGGTCATCTGGAAGGTGTCCGCCAGGACGATCCCGTCGAAGGGCGTGTACCCCGCCTGCGCCGGGTCGTCCTCATCACCGCGGGCCGGTGGCGTGTCGCTGCGCATGAGGTCGCGGTAGGTGACCTCGATATTGGCCGCCGCAATGTAGTAGGCCAGCAGCAGTATCTCGTTGGCGTGCAGCTCGCTCGCGTACTTGCGTGCCAGGTCCGCCTTGCTGATGAGGCCGGATTGCAGGAGCCGGACGATGAAGGTCCCTGTCCCGGTGAAGGGGTCGAGCACATGCACGCCCTCATCGCTGATGCCGCGCCCCAGGTGGGTGCGTGCCAGCCAGTCCACGCTGCGCAGAATGAAGTCCACGATCTGCACCGGCGTGTAGACGATCCCCAGCGACTTGGCCGTCTTGGAGAAGGCCAGGGAAAAGAACTTCTCGTAGAGCTCGGTGATGACCCGCTGCTTGCCCGCGGCGTTGTCAATGCCCGCGCAGCGCTCACGCACCGACTCGTAGAAGCCCTCCAACTGCTCGGTCTCCGCCTCCAGGTTGGATCCGTCCAAGACCTGGAGCATCCGGCCCATCACCTGCGCCACCGGGTTCTCGGCCGCGAAGTCGTAGCCGTCGAAGACTGCATCGAAGACCGGCTTGGTCACCAGGTGCTGGGAGAGCATGTCGATGGCGGACTCCGAGGTGATCGAGTCGTTGAGATTGGCGCGCAGAGCCGCCAGGAAGCGCTCGAACTCGCCGGCCACCTCGGGGTCCTGCACCCGCTTGGCCAGGCGCTTACGGTGACGGGCCGCAATATCGGCCACGTCCTTGGCCCACTGCTCCCAGTAACGCCGCGAACCGACCTTCTGGACCATCCGGGCGTAGATCGCCTCCCGCCACTTGCCCAGCGCTCCCAGGTCGAAGGCCGCCTGCTGAGGCGCCGGAGTGCCGGAGGAATCGTCGTCGCCGCCCGGAGCCCCGAAGGGATCGATGATGGCGATCTTGTCCGGCTTGGACTGGTTGAGGTCGATCTTGTTGACCATGGCGTCGAAGCGCTCATCGTGAGCGCGCAGCGCCTGCAGCACCTCCCACACCACGCGGAAGGTGTCATTGTCAGACAAGACGTCCTCGGGCGACATCCCAGCCGGGATCGCCACCGGCAGGATGATGTAGCCATATTGCTTGCCCGGTGCCAGGCGCATCACCCGCCCCACGGACTGAACGATGTCCACCTGGGACTTGCGCGGGGACAGGAACATGACCGCGTCCAGGGCCGGGACGTCCACACCCTCGGACAGGCAGCGGGCGTTAGACAGGATCCGACAGGACACGGACGTCCCCTCCGACTCCGAGCTCGACGACGCCTGTCGGGTCGGCGCCGGTGCGCCCAGGTCGTCCGAGAGCCAGGACAGCAGACCGTTGCGCTCCATGATGTTCATGGAGCCGTCCACGTGGCGAACCTCCACGGAGCCCAGCCGCTTCTGAGTCGGGGTATCGGAGTCGATGCCGTCCGCGTCGTCGGGCCGCTCGGGCACCTCGGGCTCGTCGGTGAGCGTGAGCCGGTAGTCCTCGGCCACGTTGCTGAAGGAGGAGGCGAAGCGCTTCGAGGTCTTGATATCGCGGGCGAAGGCCACCGCCGTGCGCATCGGCTGGATATCCTTGCCGTAGTCGGCCGTGTCCACACTGCGCTTGGCCAAGGCGTTCCAGCAGCCCACGATCCGGGCGGCGTCGTCGAGCGTGAGCTGGCCGTCCTGAGCCAGGGAGGACTGCATCTGATCGGCGATCTGATCCTCGGAGACCGTGAGGACCAGGACCTTGTAGTCGGTCAGCAGACTGCGGGACACAGCCTCACCGAAGCCCAGGCGGAAAAGCTCCTCGCCGTAAGTCTCGACGTCGTCCATGGAGGCCAGGATCGCGTTCTTCTGACCGGCGCGAGCCTTGGTCGAGTCGTCGTAGATGCGGGGAGTCGCCGTCATGTAGAGGCGCTTGGAGGCGTGGATGTAGTCGTTGTTGTGGACGCGGACGAAGGCGGACTCATCCGTGCCCAAGGCGGTGGCGCCGGTCGTGCGATGGGCCTCGTCGCAGATCACCAGGTCGAAGCCGGGGGCGCCGAGCTTCTGGGCCTGGGCGACGGCGTCGATCGACTGGTAGGTGGAGAAGACCACCGTCATCGGGGCCGTCCCGTTGACCGGGGCGGGACGGCGTGCCAGGCGGTCGGCGAGTGCCGCGCCGTCCGTGGTGGCTGGGATCGCCAGGTCCACCACCGAGATGTCCTCGCTCAGGCTGGTGCGCTTGCGACCCTTGCCGACCTTCGTATCCGAGCAGACCGCGAAGGAGCGAAGCGGCACCTCCGACTCTGCGCTCCACTCCATGAGCGTCTGCGACAGCAGGGCGATGGAGGGCACCAGAAACAGGACCCTGCCGCCGGAGCCGGCCATGGCCTCCGCAATGCGAAGGGACGTGAAGGTCTTACCGGTGCCGCACGCCATGATGAGCTTGCCCCGGTCCGCCGTGGACAGTCCGGCGGTCACCGCGTCCAGGGCTCGCTTCTGGTGCTCGCGCAGGCTCTTGCCACCGGTGCGAACCATGACCTCGGGGGTCTCCAGGCTGAAGGAGTCCCAGTCGATCGTGGAGTTGAACAGGTCCTCCAGGCCGATCCGGGAGACCGGGATGGCCTGACGAGACACCGTCTCCTCCGCAGCGGAGTTCCAGTGCTCCGTGGTGGACACGAATAGTCGGGAGGTGAACTCTCCCGTCCCCGACTCCGCCAGGAAGGAGTCGACGTCTCCCTTGGTGATGACGCCCGTGTCGGGGTCATAGAACTTGCACTGGACGGCGCACAGCTCGCCGGTCTCGCGCTCGCGGGCCACCAGGTCGATGCCGCGGTCCGGGCGCGCGCCCCGCTCCGGCCAGTCGCTCCACATCCACACCTCGTCGAAGCGCTCCGCGTAGCGCGGGTCCGTGAGGAGGAACTGGCGCACCAGGCGCTCGAAGGCTGTACCCTTGCCTCGTTGCGTCCGCGTGTCGAAGTACAGGCCGTCCAGGATCACTTTGATGCGCGACTGACTCACGGGGAGAAGCATACGGTGAGAAAGGTCGGGCTCCACCGCCACGAGACCAGGCGTGATGGGACTGTGTCGGAGGTGCCCGGTCTACGGGGAATGATCCCCATCCCGTGCGCGGGGGGTGAGGTCCTACGGTGGCGCCATGGCTCATCGTCGACGCAGCATCCTCCGCTTCCTGTTCACCGCGCTCTTCCTGGCGCGTCCGGGTGAATCGGTCCGGTTGTGATGGGGCTGGTGGGAGGAAAGGGCCTCCCGAGGCGCACGATTCTGGTCGGTGCCGGAGTTTTGGCGCTGCTGGCGATGTCGGGCTGCGGGTCGCTGTCTCCGGGGAGTATCCAGGCTCGCCGTCGGATCAAGCAGTCCTTGAAGAGCTTCGATGTCGTCAAGTCAGTGAACGCGGAGGTGGAATACAACTTCGAAATAGGTGACTCCTGGACGGTCCTGATCGTTCTCAACGATGATCCCGGGCGAGAAGAGACTCTCGCTGTCCTCAAAGACGCCCATCGTCGGGTCAAGGAGGTTGTGGGGAATAGTTATTTCAGTGTGTCGGCGTCCTGGAAGCAGAATGGCGCCTCTGTGTCCTGGTCGATCTCAGGGAAGGAGGAGAATGAGGCGACACTCGATTATCTTCGAGATCTAGCGAAGCCCAGCCTGAAGTCCATGAATGTCGGAGGTAATCATATCTCGGTGAGTCGAGGTGAAGTAAAAGAGTTCCCAGCTGATGTGATCATGACGCCACGATCCGGCGTCGGTGTGGATGACAGTTTTGATCTCGGTGGCACGACGATTAAGGTGCGTGCCGACACTGTTGATTTCAGTTCTGTTCCGCTCCGTGAGGTGGTGGATACCATCGATTCAAAGTATCGGAAGGAGGCCAGAGTTGAATTGACGGACGATCATCACGTGTATGAGAAACCAACACTCGATGTCTCTGCTTTTGGGACGGTGTCGGAAGGCCTCGATGCCACCGCAGCGGCGAAGGTGCTCAATATCGTCTCAGGGAATCAGGCGCTTCAGTCGCTTTACGTCTCGACCGTGTCGGACCAGAGTTCTGGCGGGACGGAAGGCGTGCGCTTCCAGATGGATGCGGGTACCTTCGATGCCGGATACCCGCCTGAAGAGGGTGCGAAGGTTCGGGCGGCAGCCCGGGAATCCGCTTCTTAGCCGTGACGGGAGTATGAATCTGATGGTTCCCTGTGACAGAAGAGTGCGGCAGGAGTTCTTGACACAACGGAGTGGGGTCTGATGAATGCTCGACGTCGTGAGGCGCTAGCGTTCGGCCTCGTGTCTCTTGCTTTCGCAGTGGCCGGGTGCTCGCCCATGGCCATGGCGCGCAAGAGACGGAAGCGGAAGGTGCAGCAGTACCTCTCCGGGCTCGACGCCGTGGCATCCGCACGGGTGGAGGTGCACCCGGAGTTCTCAGAGCCGGATCGTTGGACCGTGGATGTGCGGCTCAAGGACGATCCGTCCGCGGAGTCGGTGGCGACAGTTGTACGGGACGCCTACGCCAAGGTGCTCAACCTGACCGGGGCCAGCGAGGTGAGGATGGTCGTCACCTGGGTCAAGGGTAAGACCTCCGTGTTCTGCTACCTGCCGATGAAGGATGCTGACAAGGCCGCCTCCGCCACGGTGGGTGCGTTATCGCCCGGCATGGAGCGAGTCCAGATCGAAGAGGAAAGAATATCCTTCGAGTATCGGACTACTGAGACCCTCCCGGATCATTTCATCCTCCCACCCACCTCTCCGGTGCTACGCCTCGACGCCCTGAGGGTTGAGCAGAGTATTCTGATCGGACGTTCTCACTGCTTCATCTCCCATGCCAAGGGTAAGGACCTCACATCTGTGCCAATCAAGCGTGCACTGGAAGCCATTCCCTCCGATAAGCGGTACGGAGCGGTCCTGAGCCTGGAGGCGGAGGATTATAACAGTCACCAGGTCCGTCTCATATTCAAGAAATGGGTCAATGACTGGCAGGATGAGGATGTTCAGCCCGACGCTGCGGTTCTTGCCACAGTACTAGGAAACCAGGTGCTCCAGAGGGTGGAGCTGCTTACCTCGGTGGAAAGCAAGGTCCAGCCCAGGGTGGTTGGCTTTGACATGAAGTCCGGCACTGTGGTCGGCCAGGGAGATCCGCCTGAGAAGGGTGCGCCCATCCTTGCCGCGGCCCAGCAGATGGTTGCCTCGGCATCCTGATGGGTCCGAACTCGAGGGCGTCTCTGTCTGACGTGCACATGCCAGACATCATCAAGAAAAGGGGAGTGAGGTCGATGAGTATTCGACGTCGTGAGGTGCTGGCATTAGGCGCCGCGTCTCTGGCTTTCACTGTGGGTGGATGCTCGCCGTTCGCTGTTGCACGCAGCAAGAAGAAGAAAAAGGTGCGCAACTACCTTTACGGGCTTGATGGTGTGACATCTGTTGAGATATATCTCAGCCCGAACCTCATGTCCGATGATCGCTGGTCTGTGACTGTGAATCTCAAGGATGATCCTGCGCAGGACTCACTCCTCGCGATCGTTCGGGATGCTCGCAATGAAGTAGTGAATCTGGTTGACAGTGATGAGGTGGGTCTTGAAGTCAGGTGGGTTCAGGGAACGACGTCGATGTCCTGCACCCTGCCGATGAATGATCCCGAGAAGGCGGTGTTGGCCGCCATGAAGGTGGTCTCGTCTGAAATCGAGAGCGTGGGGCTCACTGAGGCGAGTATCACGCTTCGATATTCTGAATTACAGACCCTTCCGGATGACTTCATCCTGCCGAAGACGTCTCCAATCGTGGGCGTTGGTTCACTGAAGACCGAGCAGGATGTCACGGTGAGCTCATCGTATTGTGTCATCACGCACTCAAACGGTGTTGATCTCACTTCTGTGCCGCTCAGGAGAGTGTTGGATGCTATTCCCCCGGATAAGCGATCCGATGGGGCGTTCGTGCGCCTGGATGCGGCTGATGTTGTCAACCATCGGCCCAGTTTGGGCGTCAATGGACTGGGGAAGTATGGGGACGGTGTGGATGTTTCGTCCGCCGCTGCTGTTCTGGCGACGGTCCTCGGCAACCAGACCCTTGAGAGAGTCGAACTGGGCACGCAGATCAATGACGACTACGATTCCAAGACCGTTACCTTCGATATGAAGGCCGGTGCCGTGGTCGGCCAGGGTGACCCGCCTGAGAAGGGGGCGCCCATCCTTGCCGCCGCCCAGCAGGCGGCCTCCTCCTCGTCGTGACGGTTGCGACGGCGTCGAACCGGACGCCAGGACGACGGGGGGCCGGATCAAAGGGAGCGCGGCGGGCACCACAGCCCTCTTCGGGCGGGCATCACTGCCGGCCGGCGGTCTCATCGGTAGCATGAGGCCGGATCACCCAAACCCCGGGAGGAACTGATGCACGAGCCCATCAAGCTGGTCGACCGCGTCCAGGCCATCAACTGGAACCGCCTGACCGACGACAAGGACCTCGAGGTCTGGGACCGCCTCACCGGCAACTTCTGGCTGCCCGAGAAGGTGCCGCTGTCCAATGACGTGCAGTCCTGGGCCACCCTCAACGAGGCCGAGAAGAACATGACCACCCGCGTCTTCACCGGCCTGACGCTGCTGGACACGATCCAGGGCACGGTCGGCGCGGTCTCCCTCATCCCGGACGCCCGCACCCCCCACGAGGAGGCGGTGCTCACCAACATCGCCTTCATGGAGTCGGTCCACGCCCGCTCCTACTCCTCGATCTTCTCCACCCTCATCTCGACGGCGGAGATCGACGAGGCCTTCCGCTGGAGCGAGGAGAACGCGAACCTCCAGCGCAAGGCCCACATCATCCTGGACTACTACCGCGGCGACGACCCCGAGAAGCGCAAGGTCGCCTCCACCATGCTGGAGTCCTTCCTCTTCTACTCCGGCTTCTACGCCCCCATGTACTGGTCCAGCCACGCCAAGCTGACCAACACCGCCGACCTCATCCGCCTCATCATCCGTGACGAGGCCGTCCACGGCTACTACATCGGCTACAAGTACCAGCTGGCCGTGCGCGAGTCCTCCCCCGAGCGTCAGGCCGAGCTCAAGGACTACACCTTCGAGCTGCTCATGGAGCTCTACGACAACGAGGAGCAGTACACCGAGGACCTCTACGACGAGCTCGGCCTGACCGAGGACGTCAAGAAGTTCCTGCGCTACAACGCCAACAAGGCCCTGATGAACCTGGGCTACGAGGCGCTGTTCCCGGCCGACGCCGTCGACGTCAACCCGGCGATCCTCGCCTCCCTGTCCCCCAACGCCGACGAGAACCACGACTTCTTCTCCGGCTCGGGCTCCTCCTACGTCATGGGCACGGCCGAGGCCACCCAGGACGAGGACTGGGACTTCTGAGGGGCAGGTAGGCGGAGACGGGGAGTGCTCCCCCGGGCGGCCTCCCCATGGCAGAGGGCTCGCGCATGGCGCACACTTTCGCCATTCCCAACGTGCCAGAAAGGAATCCCCATGCGCTCCTCTGTCAAAGTCCTCTCCGTTGCCGCCGCCCTTGCCATGGCTGTCGGACTGTCCGCCTGCGATGAGCAGGAGGTCTCTCAGCCCTCGGCCGGCGCCTCCTCGTCGGCCTCCGCCAAGGCGGACTCGGATGCATCCCCCTCCGAGGACTCCAAGGATGCCAAGGAAGACAAGGACTCCAAGGGCTCCAAAGATGACAAGGACTCCAAGAGCAAGAGTGGTGAGACCACTAAGTCCGGCTCCACCATTCAGAACATCAAGCCGGTGACCTTCAAGGACGAGGAGATCGGTCTCACCCAGACCTGTGACAAGGTGGTCGAGGACTACGCCGCACCGAAGCTCAAGCAGAAAGGTGAGACAGACACCGTCTACCTGCTTCACTGCACGCTCGATTTCAACGGAGACATCGCCTACAGCAGCACGCTCTCAGACTCCACCTCGCTCCGGGACAAAACATCATCCAAGCCCAAGACGGTTCAGTACGGAGCAAACGTGGCCGACGACCTGAAGGACGACGGTCTTGACGTGATTGACACCGAGGACGCCGGCTCCACTCACGTTGAGGGCTGGTTCGCCTACATCGCCGTGTCGGACTCGACCAAGCTGAAGCCCTTCTCCGAGGGCACCACCAGCATCGCCTACGACCGCGCAGCCGGAAAGGGCACCCAGTCCGGCAAGCAGTACTCGGCCTACTCCGACACCCAGGACCTCGTACTCAAGTAGGACGGATCCGATTCTCTTTCCAGTGCCGTCGGGCCTTCTGAGGACTGTTGTCGTCTCATTTCTCTGACGGAGTTCAAGATAAGGGGCTATGGTGCTATTCGTGGCACTGTAGCCCCTTGTCCCTCGTTGGCGGGGCCTCGCCCCTTCGTCTTCGTCGCGATGCGGGCAGGGCCACGAGACATTCCCCCGGAACGTCTCTGGCGGACGGCGCAGCGTCAGGTTGTCTGTAGTGACCCAGAAAGGTGCTTCCATGCGTTCCACGATCAAGACTGTCGCAGCGGTGGCCGTCCTGGCCCTGTCTCTTGGCCTGTCTGCCTGCGGCGACCAGGGAGCCAGGACGGACTCGGATAAATCAAGCAAGACGACGGCTTCGCAGGCGAGCGATGACAAGTCCCCCAAGGCTGACTCCGACGCGTCAGAGTCAGCCTCGAGCAAGGAATCGTCTGCCCCTACCGGCTCGACGTCGAGCTCGAGCAGCGCGAAGGCCTCCTCGCCTCAGGGCGGTGAGACGCTGCCCACCGGTGAGAAGGTGGAGAGCATTGATCCCATTGTCATCAAGGATCAGGCGATCGGGCTGACCCAGACCTGCGACAAAATCGTCTACGACTACTCGGCCCCCACCTTCAAGGCGACGGAGAAGGGCAGCCAGGACAGGATCTTCCTGCTTCACTGCACGATGGAGTTCAGCGGTGAGGTCACTTACAGCGGCAAGGTCACCGCCTTCCAGAAGATCCAGTCCAAGGAGAAGGACTACCTCAGCGCTGACGTGAGTGCCTCCCTGGTCGAGCAGGACCTCAAGGACGCCGGCCTCGAGCCGGTGGGTGCAGGCACGGCATCCACGGGATCCAAGAGCGTTGACGGATGGGTCCCCTTCGTGGCCCAGCCGGTGCGGGGCAAGAACGACTACCTGACGCGGGACAACATGGTGTTCGTCTATAACCGTCCGGCAACGACCTTCAACGGCAGCGGGAAGACCTACGAGGCCTACTCCGACCGGCACGACATCGTCATCAAGTAGCTCTTCCGCACGCCCGGCCACTCAAGGACGACGCCGTCGTTCTGCGTCGTCGTGGACCGTCCGTCACCGGCGGCGGTTCACGACGTGCAGTCGGCTCCCGGCACCTCTTCCTCTTCGGTAACGTGCTGTCATGACGTCATCCGAGGTGACTCGCCCCCGTCCGACGGCGCCGCCCGTCTACCGGGACGGCCCGTCCAAGATGTCGGAGGTCGACGCCCGCTCCTGGAGCGTCGACGACGTCCTCGACGCCGTCTTCTTCGCCATCGCCGCCGTCGCCACGCTGTGGCTGGCCTGGCTGCTCATCGGCTCGGGCTGGCACCTCAATGCGGTGCTCGTGGTCAACTCCCTGCTGTTCTGGGCGGTCCTGGCCTACCTCGCCCTGCCGCGCCTCCACCAGGTCCTCACCTGGCTCTACGTCCCCGACTACTTCATCGGCCGCACCCGCACCCCCGACGGGCTCCTGGGCGACCCCGTCAACCTCGCCGTCGAGGGCGACGAGGAGGACATACACGAGGCGATGATCGCGGCCGGCTGGGTGCGTGCCGACCCCATCACCCTGCGCTCCTCCTGGCGCATCATCGTCTCCTCGCTGCTGCGCCGCTCCTACCCGGCCGCCCCCGTCTCCAACCTCATGCTCTTCGGACGCAAGCAGAGCTTCGCCTACCAGAAGGAGGTCGAGGGCAACCCCGCCCAGCGCCACCACGTCCGCTTCTGGTACTGCCCGCCCGGCTGGTCGCTGCCCGGCGGCGGGCACGTGGACTGGCTGGCCGCCGCCACCTACGACCGCGCCGTCGGCCTGAGCGTCCTCACCCTGCAGGTCACCCACAAGATCGACGCCGACATCGACATTGAGCGCAACTACGTCGTCGACGACGTCCGCTGGGCCAACGAGACCGCCGAGCTCCAGATCTGGCCGGACGTCTTCACCTCCTACCACGACAAGAACGGGGGAGGGGACCGGGTGGTCACCGACGGCGCCCTCCACGTGCTCGACCTCAACGAGGTCGTCCCCGGATCCGACGCCGGCCTCTCCCTGCAGCAGGCCCGCCTGGCCGACCTCCAAGCCCGACGGCGCCGTCCCAGCCAGCTCGTCATCGCCCTAGTGCTCATCGGGCTCATGGTGGCGGTCGAGATCCTGCGCGTCGCCCGCACCGACATTACCCAGGTGCTGGAGACCGCCCCGATCCCCGAGGAGGACCCGGGGGTGGTCACCGCCGTCGTCGTCCTCATCGCCATGGTGTCAGCCGGACTGACGATCCTGACTGCCACCCTGGGAGTGGCGGCCTGGCACGGGCACCCGCGCGGCCGCATCGCCCTCATGGCGACCCTCGTCCTGGGCATTGTCACTGACATGGGTCAGGTCTCCAGCCTTGGGGTCCGGCAGGCGACTGTCGGCCTGGTCGTCACCAGCGCGCTCCAGGTCCTGGCTCTGTTGGCGCTCTCGGCCCGGCAGGTCCACCAGTGGGAGCGCGCCCGCAAGGAGGAGCGTCTTGCCGGCCGCGTGAGCGCACGGGGTGAGCGGGCGGCAGTTAGGCTGGGTTCATGAGCGAGTACCTGGCAGGGCCGCAGGACAATGGTGCCGGCGGCGCGGAGCCGGCGAGTCTGTCCGGCCGGCGCACCAGCCACGTCAGTCACGTCGATGAGTCCCGTCCCGTCGACGGCGACCGCGAGCACGTGCGCTTCGGCATCCCCTTCAACGGGGTCCTGCCCATCT
>ERZ772940.236-NODE-236-length-29185-cov-29.4212_pt1 | contig 29185 bp, 22 predicted proteins | sample MGYA00511682_ERZ772940 | MGnify/ENA primary metagenome ERZ772940 (study PRJEB29015, sample SAMEA2737922) | human oral metagenome | biome: human oral; feature: human-associated habitat; material: dental | place: China | collected 2031 ... | reverse complement strand
CTGCCCGCTGCACGTGCCTGCCATCGAGGCGGCCCTGCCGGTGCTGGCCGACCTCATCACCGAGCTGGGCCTACGCCCCTACGACGTACCCGCACGCCGCGGCGAGCTCAAGTATCTCCTCGTGACCGCCTCGCCCGACGACGACCTCATGGTGCGCTTCGTCCTGCGCTCCCGCCGTTATCTGGAGCGGCTGCGCGCCGCCGTGCCGGATCTGCACCGGCGCCTGCCCCAGCTGGCGGTGGCCGCCGTCAACATCCAGAGCGTCCACCAGGCCGTCATCGAGGGGTCCGAGGAGATCGTCCTGACCGAGGAGGACCGCCTCCTCATGCGCCTGAACCTGCCGGCACCGGATGGCGGCGGCCAGGCAGGCCGGCGCGCCGAGAGCGTCGAGCTGCCCCTTTACCTACCCACCCGTTCCTTCTTCCAGACCAACACGGCCGTGGCCGAGGCGCTCTACGCCACCGCCCGCGACTGGGCCGAGGAGGCCGCGCCGGCCCGGGTGTGGGACCTGTTCTGCGGCGTCGGCGGCTTCGCCCTGGCCCTGGCGGCGCCCGGCCGCCGAGTGCTGGGGGTGGAGGTCTCGGCGCCGGCCATTGACGGGGCGCGCGCGGCGGCCTACCTCATGGGGCTGGACCCGGCCCTGGTGCGTTTCGAGGCCGGGGACGCCCGCGTCCTGGACCCGGCCGCTGGGGAGCGCGCCGGCGGGGCCCAGCGTCCGGACCTGCTCGTGGTCAACCCGCCCCGGCGCGGGATCGGGGAGCAGCTGGCCACTCGGATCGAGGCCTCCGGCGTGGAGCGGGTGCTCTACTCCTCCTGCAACCCGCGCACGCTGGCGGCGGACCTGGCGCACCTGCCCTCGATGCGGGTGGTGCGCTCGCGCCTGTTCGACATGTTCCCGCACACCGAGCACGCCGAGGTGCTCGTGGAGCTGGTGCGGGGCTGAGCCCGCGGCTAGCCGAGCTCGGCCAGGGCGGCGCGCACGTCGGCCAGGGCGCTGTTGATGGCCTCGGCCTCGAAGGGGACCTCAAGGTCGCGCAGGCGCACGGCCAGGTCGGCCAGGTCCCGGGCCTCGCCGAAGCCCTGCTCGGCCAGGGTGCGGGCGGTGGTCACGGAGTCGGCCTGCCCGGCGCCGGCGGCCGCGGCCGCCTCGAGAACCTCCAGGATCGGGCCCTGGATGACGCCGAGGTCCTCGGCCACGACATCCAGCTCACCGCCCACCAGCTCGCGGCGCGCGTCGAGCAGGCCGACGCGCTGGGTGAGGTTGTCGGCGCCGTCGCTCAGCGCCGAGCACAGCTCGGTGAGGCTGCCGACGGCGTCGTTGGCGTCGACCTCGTCCTGGCCCTCGAGGATCTGCAGGGCGAAGGCCCCGGCGGCCAGGTTGTGCAGGCGGGCCAGGGCGACGCGGAAGCTCACCGAGTCCAGGTCTCCGCGCAGCGCCTCGATCTGGCTGCTCAGTGGGCGGAGCTGCTCAGAGCACTCCAGGACCAGGGCGTCGACCTGCTGGCAGCGTGCGGCGACGTCGTCGGCCTGCTCCCCGTGGCCCAGGGCCTTGACATCGGCGCCGACGGCGCGCATGGCCTCACGCAGGGTGCCCAGGCGGGTCGAGAGGGCCTCGATCTCGCCGGCCCGCTTGCCCAGGAGGTCGGCGAGCCGCTGGCCCTCCTGGAGGATGCCGACCAGCCCGGCGGTCTCGGCCTCGATCCGGCCCATGGCGCCCAGGATCCGGGCCACGGGGCCCTCGGCCTGCGGGCTGTCGGGGATGCCGACGCCGTGGGCCAGCAGCTCGCCGACCTCGGCGACCAGCACCCGGCGGGTGAAGTCGATGGCGTCGGCGTAGCCCAGGGCCTGCAGCTCGGCCTGGAGGGCGGCCTGCCCGGCGGCGGCCACCTCCCGGCGGGTGGAGCCGGCCGCGGCGGAGGCCTCCTCGACGTCGCGGACCCGGGCGTAGGCGGCCTCGATGTCGTCGCGCAGGTCGGTGAGCATCGGCAGGGTGCGCACCGACAGGTAGCCGGAGCCGGAGGGCACGATCGTGGCGAAGACACGGTAGTGGCCCTCATCGGAGGAGCGGTTGGTGATGTAGGCGCTGGCGGCCCGGCCCTCCTCGATGGCGTCCCAGATGGAGCGGAACAGGCCGGCGGGCATGTCCGCGTGCCGCACCACGTTGTGGGCCCGCCCCACCAGGGCGCCGCGCGGGTAGCCGGACAGGCGCATGAAGGTGGAGTTGGCGCGGCGGATGCGCCCGTGGGAGTCCGTGGTGGAGAAGAAGAGCTCGTCGGCGGCGAAGACGTGCTCGACAGGAGCTGCGGACTCGACCATGAGTGACCTTCCTTGGGGCGGTGCAGGCGCGCGGCGTCCGAACTGCGGCGGCTGCGGGGCGTTTGGGACCTTGGTCGGAAGCCTACTCTTGACCGGCCTTCGAGGCGGCCGATCCCGGTGGGAGGACGAATCACAGTGGCCACGGCGCGATGGGGCTGTTTTCTGCCGATCGAGCGGTCGAGGCCGGAGGCCGCAGCGGGCCCGCCGGCGCGGCGCCCGGGAATGACTCCCCATGAAGGGAGCGCGTCAAGGCCCTGACAGGGCCGAGCGGGCTCCCTAACCTGACGCCATGACCCCACGTGATCCCATGATGAGCCTGTCCGCCTCCGACCACTGCGGCCTCGCCCGCCGCCAGCTGCTGGCACTGGGCGCCCTGGTTCCCGCAGCAGTGGCGCTGCTGGGCGGCTGCTCCCTGGCCTCGGGCACGCAGCTGACCTCCAAGGTCGCCCACGAGAAGGTCAGCCTCTCCGACGTCGCCTCCCAGGCGGCCAAGGCCGCCAGTGCCTGTGACCAGCTCGGGAGCAAGCTCCTGACCCACTACCTCAAGGAGGACTCGGCCGCCACGGCGATGGCCTCCCCGCTCAGCCTCGCCCTCGTCCTGGCGATCCTGGCCGACGGCGCCACGGATGCCTCCACCCAGGGCTATGACGCGCTCCTGGGACTCTCGGGCCAGGACCGCGACCGGGCCTGGTCGGCCATCCAGAGCTCCCTGAACCGCTACGACGGCGAGCTCAAGGGTTTCGACCCGGACAAGGTCCCGGACAAGCCTCTCGTCCACCTGGCCAACCACGTCCTCATCGCCGATAAGAAGGACTTCAAGGTCAAGCAGGCCTACCTCGATGCGGTGCTGCGCTGGTTCTCCGCCGAGATCGAACAGGTCGGCGTGGACTCCATGAAGGAGAACCTTGACGCCTGGGCCTCGCGCAACACGGCCGGCCTCATCCCGAACAGCGGCATCAAGGTCACCCAGGACACGCGCCTGGTGGTGCAGAACGCGCTGCTCTTCGCGGCCCAGTGGGACTCCCCCTTCACGGCCGAGAGCACCCACCAGGAGGATTTCACGCTCGCCGGGGGCAAGACCGTCAAGGCCGACCTCATGCACGACACGCGCTCCATCCCCCACGCCACCGGGAAGGGCTGGGCGGCAGTGCGCCTGGCCTACGCCAGCGGGGAGGATGGTAGGGACTCCGACCTCGCTCTCGACGTCGTCCTGCCCGACGCCGGTACCCTGCCGGGCGCCATGGACGCCGGGACGTGGGCGGAAGCCTCCAAGGCCCTCGACTCCGCCAGGAAACGCGACGTGGAGCTGGCCCTGCCCAAGCTGGACCTCACCTCCCACCCCAAGGAGCTCCTCGACTTCCTTAAGGAGCAGGGGCTCAATACCGATGGCCTGGACAAGATCGCGCCCGGGCTCGGACTGACCCAGGTGGTCCAGCAGGTGCGCCTCATCCTGGACGAGGAAGGCACCGTCGCAGCAGCCCTGAGCGAGGCCCAGGCAGCGGAGATGGCGGCGCCGGGGGAGGAGCCGCCGCCCGAGCCGATCACGTTCACGGTGGACCACCCCTACGTGCTGCGGCTGCGGGACCTGACCAGCGGCACCGCCCTACTCGAGGCCGCCATCATGGATCCCACCGTCAAGGAGATCGGCGACCCGGCCTGACCGGGCCCGCTGGCGGCCGGGGCATTCTCCACAGACCAAGGTGCCCCACCTCGCCAGCCGCGTTCACAACCTCACAGGGAAGTACAGCTAAGGCGCCCCACCTCGTCGGCCGAGGCTCCCATCCCACCGGTCCAGCCGTATCGCTCAGACACCCAGCCACGGCACCCCACTGGCCGAGGCACGCCGCCGGATTCTTCCGGTCGGTGGGACGACTTGCCGCCCGGAGCGATTCCAGGCGGTAGGCTCCAGGGCTGACAGGAAGCCGTTGCGGGACCAGCCCGTCTCGGCCCGCCGCCCCTTTTCAACCAGCAGGAGAACTCCTCATGACCGTCGAGCTCGTCACCACCTCCAGCCCGGAGATCGTCGAGGCCATGGAGCGCCTCATCCCCCAGCTCTCCCGCAGCGCCCCAGCGCTGAGCGCCGAGCAGTGCGAGGCCCTCATCGCTCAGGAGGGGGTCTTCCTCTTCGTCTTCCGACCCGAGGCTGAGGCCGGCCAGAGCGCTCCGATCCTGGGCATGCTCACCCTGGCGACCTTCACGATCCCCACGGGCCTGCGCGCCTGGGTGGAGGACGTCGTCGTCGACGGCGACGCCCGCGGCCAGGGCGCCGGGCAGGCCCTCGTGGAGGCCGCCGTCGAGCATGCCGGGAAGCTGGGCGCGCGCACGGTGGACCTCACCTCCCGGCCCTCGCGCGAGGCTGCCAACCGCCTCTACCGCCGCGCCGGCTTCGAGCTGCGGGAGACCAACGTCTACCGCTACGCCAAGGCCTGAGCAGCACGCCCCGCGGCCCCTTCCCGCCGCCATCACTTCGACCGAATCTTCAGAAACGACCCGGAGCCGCGTCTTTTTTGAAGTTTCTGTCGAAGTGTGGGCACCCAAGGCGGGCGGACGGGAAGCGCCGGTGAAGTGAGCAGGCCCATCTTCAGGCCAGCAGGGCGTCAATGAAGGCAGCCACGCTCGGGGTGGTGCGCCCGCCGGCGGCCTCGACGACCTCGCCCGGGGCGCTGGCCATCGCGCAGGGGACGTCGGCCCGCTCGAACATCGAGATGTCATTCCAGGAGTCGCCCACGGCGGCCACCTCACTGACCTCCACGCCCTGCTCGGCCAGGAGCTCAGCGAGCCGGCCCAGGCCCGTTCCCTTGGACTCCCCCGCGGCCGTGACGTCCACGAAGCCGGTCGAGCGGGTGCAGCTGATGCCGTCCACCGTCTCCTCCAGGCCCCGGGCCAGCGCCGCAGCGGCCCGAGCATCCGGGATGTGCAGCGGCATCGACGTCACCCCCAGGCCCGCGACCTGCGACAGGGGCGCCGCGGTGAAGCGGTCCGGCGGCGTGCGCTGGTCAGTGGACAGGCCGATCGGGTCGTCCAGCACGTAGTCGCGCTCGAGGGTCGAGGCGAACACGGAGACGGGGGCCTGGGCGACGTCGCCGACTGCCCGCACGACCGCCCGCACCTGGCCGGCCTCAAGCGTCCGGGTGCGGTGCACCTGACCGGCGGCATCAATGACGGTCGTGCCCGTGGCGCACGCGGCATAGTCGTAGTCCAGGCCGATGGACGTCGAGGCCCGAGCCACCTCGACGGCGTGCTGCACCAGCCGCACCGAACGCCCCGTGGCCAGCACCAGGAGGTTGCCGGCCGCCCGCCAGCGCACGAGGGCCTCGGCGTCGGCCTGCCCGACGACGTGGTGGAAGACAAGGGTGCCGTCGAGATCCGTGGCGAGCAGGCGCATGCCGGCGAGCATAGCCCGCGCCGCCCGCACCTGCCGCGCGCGTCAGTGCACCAATGCCGCAACACTTCGACCGAATCTTCACAACAGACCCGGAGCCGCGTCGATTGTGAAGTTTTGGTCGAAGTGTGTGGAGGCTAGAGCGTCGGTCGCCCCATGAGGGAGTCAATGAGGTCGGCGAGGCTGGAGACCGTGCCGTCGCACTGGGCCACCACCTCCGGCGGCGACCAGGGCAGGGCGTAGGAGTGGTCGGCGGCGGCGTGCATGGAGATGTCATTCCAGGAGTCCCCGATCGACCAGGTCTCCACCGGCTCCAGCGGGCCCGAGCCGACGCCGAGCCCCGCCGAGCCGCCAGCCGTCGCCTCGCCGGCCACACCCGTCGCAGCCTCCCCGGCCCCGCCGGCTACTCCCGTCCCGAACGCGCCCTCCCCAGACACCCCGATCGCCTCCCCGACGGACGGCTCAGCCAGGCTCGCCACCAGCTGCCTGAGGCCCGCCCCCTTGGAGGCCGAGGCCGGCACGACGTCGATGAAGTCCTGGTTGCGGAAGCCCACCGCCTGCCCCTCCCAGCGCCGGTGCAGGTAGGTCTCGGTGCGTGCGGCCATCTCCGGGTCGGTGAAGCGCATCGGCACCCCGATGACCTCGCGCCCGTCCAGCTCTCGCCGGGTGGCCGGCCGGAACAGCGTCAGCAGCTCGGAGCCGGAGCCGATCGTGTCGTAGACGAGCAGGTCCTCGTCCAGCCCGGTGGTGAAGACGGTGACTCCCGGCGCCCCTTCGACGAAGTCGAGGATGTCCTCGACGACGCCGGCTGGCAGGGCAGTCGAGTAACGCACCCTGATGTCCTCGTCCACGATGGCGGCCCCCGTGTAGAGGATGGCGTTGTCGAACTCCAGGCCCATGGGCACCACGACGTGCTCCAGCGCCGAGACCGACCTGCCGGTGTTGATGACCAGGAGGTTGCCGGCCGCCCGCCACCGGGCCATGGCCTCGCGGTCACGCAGCGAGATCGTCCCGTTGAAGACGATGGTGCCGTCCAGGTCGGTGGAGATGAGCCTGCGTGGCATGGGAGTCCTTTCCGTTCAGGTTCTGCCGGTCTCCAGCCGCCTCAGAGCGGCCCGCGAGCCGCCCGGGAGTCGCTAGGAGCCGTCAGCAGCCTTATTCTCCTCATTCTTCGCAGCAGCGTCAGCGGACTCGTCAGCCTCGTGACCCGCGCTCTCCTGGCGGGCCTTCTTCTCCGCCTTGCGGGCCTTCTTGGCCTGCTTCTTGTCCTCGCGCTCCTGGCGCTCACGGGCCCACTGGGCATAGTCCTGCAGGAGGCTGCGCGAGTCGGGGGTGAGGATCTTGTTGTCCTCGAGCAGCCCCTCGGCGCGCAGGGTCATGAACCGCAGGTACTCGGGGTTGCGGGTGAGCCCCCACTGGCGCTTGGCCTCCTCCAGGTCGGAGACGTCGCGGCGCACCTGGCGCTCGATCATGGCGCGCCCGCCCATGAGGAAGATGGCCACGAGCAGGGCCAGGATCGAGCCGATCCCCCGGGTGAAGGGGTAGAGGACGCAGGCGATGACCATGAGCCAGGTGACGTACTTGCCCATGGAGTGGGTGTATCCGCGCCAGCGGCCGTCGTCCCCGGTGGCCCAGGCACGGAGCTTGGTACGCCCGTCAGGATCCCCGCCGTTGAACCAGTCGCGCACCCGAGCGCCCAGGGTCCTTCCGGCGTCGGTCTTGCTGTTCTCACTCATGCTGGTCGCCTTCCAGGATCGTGGTGATGAGCTCGGCCATGGAGCCCGCGGTCGTCTCGCATGCGGCCGTCACCTCCGGCGGGGACCAGGGCAGGGCGACGGCGTGGTCGGCGACGGCGTGCATGTCCAGGTCGTTCCAGGAGTCGCCGATGGTCCAGACCTCGATATCCCGTCCCGCCAGGGGCCCGCAGGGGCCCGTCCAGGAGGGCTCGCAGGCCCGCGCCCTTGGTGGCACCGGCGGGCACGACGTCTAGGAACTCCTGGTTGCGGTGGCAGTCCAGGACGCCCTCCCAGCGCTGGCTGAGGTCGTGGTGGAGGCGCTCGCGCAGGGCGCCGTCGGTGACGCGCAGGGGCACGCCGATGAAGCGGTGGGAGTCCATCTCCTCCAGGGTCAGGTGCTCGAAGACCGCGAGGATGGAGGAGATCTCCTCGTTGTTGTCGGCCAGGATGTAGTCGGTCTCGATGGTGGTGGCGTAGGTGGTCACCCCCGGCAGGTCGACGGTGCGGGCGGCCACGTCACGGGCGACGCCGTCGGGCAGGAAGCGGGCGGAGAGGACCTGGTAGTCGCCGTCGATGAGGACCGCCCCGGTGAAGACGACGCCGTAGTCGAAATCGATGCCCAGGGGCGCCAGGACGTCGCGGGTGGCGAAGGAGAACTTGCCGGTGTCGACGGCCAGGAGGTTGCCGGCGGCCCGCCAGCGGGCCATGGCCTCGCGGTCAGCCGGGGAGACGGTGCGGTCGAAGACGATGGTGGCGTCCAGGTCGGTGACGAGGAGTCGGGTCACGCGGGTTCCTTGCTGCAGGGGGCGGAGGGCGCTGACAGTTGGGGAGGCGAAGAGTCGGGAAAGGCGTCGGACGGTCGCAACGGAGCACTGGTGGTGTGCCAGAGATCCGGCGGTAGCCCCGAGCATTCTACCGAGCGCGTGGAGCGGGGAAGCCCCTCCCCGGGTCTTCCCCGCTCCGTGACGAGTGGCGTGAGCCGGGCCGTCAGGCTCCCGGAACTCCCAGGATGTGGGCCCAGCGTCCCAGGATGCCGACGACGAACATGCCCAGGATGATCCACAGGGCATTGACCTTCTTATTGAGCAGCCACATGCACAGGAAGGTGAGCCCCAACGCCGCCAGACCGGGCAGCAGCTGGTTGAGGACGTCCTGAAGGGTCGTCGTTGTGACGATATGAGTGTCTCGGTTCTCGACCTGGGAGACCACCAGTGGGAAGTAGATCTTGGTCCACTGCGACACCAGTGCCCCCATGACGAACAACCCCATGATGGCGGCCATCTGGGTGATCTTCTTGAGCTGGCCGCCGCCGACCTCAGCGACCAGGGTGGTCCCCCGCTCATAGCCGACCTTCAGGCCGTACCAGCGAGTGAGAACGCGCAGGAGGTTGATACCGACGAAGAACAGCAGCGGGCCCACGATCGAGCCATTGAGAGCCAGGGAGGCACCCAATGCCGCCAGGACGGGGCGGGCGGTTCCCCAGAAGATGGGGTCGCCAATACCGGCCACCGGCCCCATGAGGCCGATCTTGACGTTGGTGATGGCGTCCTCGCCAATGTCCTCACCCTTGGACTTCTGCTCCTCCATGGCGGCGGTGACTCCGAAGATGACCGAGGAGGCCCAGGGGTGGGTGTTGTAGAACTCCAGGTGCCGCTTGAGCGCGGCGGCCTGGGCGCTCTTGTCGTTGCGGTAGAACTTCCGGATGGCGGGCATGAGCGTGTAGCAGAAGCCCATGGCCTGCATGCGCTCGAAGTTGAAGGAGCCGAGCAGGAAGGTGGAGCGCCAGTACATCCGGCGCAGGTCACGAGTGGTGAGCATCTTCTCCGAGGTGGCCGGAGCGGTTTCAGTAGTCATGAGAGTCTTCCTTCTTCCAGCTCAGTCGAGCTCGTCGTCGAGGTCGTCGTCCAGGTCGCTGCTGGAGCCGCCGCCGGCCGCGGGGGAGGCGGCGGGCAAACGCACGGAGTCGTGGAACTCGGGGTTGAGCTGGACGTAGATGACGGCCAGGCATGCCCCCAGGATGCCCAGAGCCACAAGCGAGATGGAGGTGGGCGTGGAGCTGACGATCCAGTGGGCCATGCCTTTGAACTGCTCATGACGCTGATCCACAACTGTTCCGCTGTGGGAGGTAATGGTGGTGGCGAAGGTGGCGACGACGAAGCCCAGGAAGAAGAAGGGCATGAGCTTGCGCGCCTTCATCATGTTGATGACCATGGCATAACCGACGACGACGATGAAGCCGCCGGCGATGTTGAGCCCTTCGGTGATGACCTTGGGAATGGAGTCCAGGGTGCCCCTCACGGCTTCACCGTTGGCCAGGATGGCGACGGCAGCCGTCGGAACGGCCACTCGCAGCCCCTGGAGACCCAGGGCCGTGAAGTGCATAATGGCAATGCCCCGGTAGTTGGCCTGCTCGGCGAAGCGGTCCGCCTGATGGGCGAAGAAGATGGCGATCGTTCGCACGAAGATCGTCAACCCTTGCCCCGCCGCGGCCACCAGCACCGCCACGGTCACGGCCTGGTTGATGGCATCGCCCTGGGCAACTCCCTGATGAACGAATATTACGGCCACGACAGTGGAGACGGTGGAGGCCAGGGCCGCGTCAGGAGCCATGGCGGCACCGACGTTCATCCAGGCCAGGGCGATGAGCTCCAGGGTTCCACCGACCATGATGCCGATGGTGGGGCTGCCCATGGCGATACCGGTCAGGGTGCAGGCGACGAGCGGGCGGTGGAACTGCCGCTCGTCCAGGACGCTGGCCATGCCCGCGACGAACGCCACGAGCGTGACCAGAATGATCTGGATCAGATTGATGTCATGCACGGTATGTCTCTCTCATGTGAGGGTTGACAGCACACTCCGACTGAGCCCGCCACCGAGCGGCGACGGGATGGAGGTGTCTGAGGGAGGTCTGGGGACGGAGCCGTGTCCTTAGAGCAGGCCCTTCTCCTTGAGAGCCCCCATGAGGTCGGAGCTCGCGGTGGAGGGCACCTGCTGGATGTACTGCTTGATGCCGCGGGAGTCGATCTCCTTGAAGGCCTCGACGTCGGCGGGGCTGGCGTAGACGGCCTGGGAGACCTGGCTGGTGCCCTGCTTGAAGGTCATGCCGCCGACGTTGACCTCCTTGGCGTCCACACCCAGGTCGAGCAGACGCACGATATCGGCCGGGGTCTCGACGACGATGACGGCCTTGAGGTTCTCGTACTTGGGGTTCTTGTAGACGCGGGCGGCCTTCTCCACGCCCAGCACGTGGACCTTCACCTTGCCGCCGCCGGTCTGCAGCATGAGGGTCTTGCGCAGCTCGTCGTTGGCGGCGCCGTCGGAGACGGCGAGGATGGCCTCGGCGCCCAGGGATCCGGCCCAGTTGTTGGCGACCTGTCCGTGGACCAGGCGGGAATCGATACGCAGGAGCTTGACGTCCATCAGAGCTCGTCTCCTTCATCATCGGAAGTGGTGGTTGGGGCAGGGGTGAAGACCTCGGAGAGGACCTTGACGCCGTCGACGGCGGAGGTGCGAGCGGCCTCCACGAGCTCGGCGAGGCCGGCGCCGGTAAGACGACGGGACAGGACCTCGATGACCATGGGCAGGTTGACGCCGGTGACGACGTCGGCGTCGTCGCGTCCCGCTGCGAACCGGGCGGCGGCGTTGTAGGGGCTGCCGCCGAAGAGGTCGACGAGGATGAGGTACTCCTGGCTGGAGGAGGCCTCGACCGCGGCGGCGTACTTCGCCAGCAGGTCGTCGGGACCCTCGGAGGGCTCGAAGGTGACGGCGACGACGTCGTCACTGGGACCGACGATCATCGATGAGGAGGCGACAAGACCTTCAGCCAAGTGTCCGTGCGCGGCTATGACCAGGCAGACCATGGGCGGGGGACCTTTCCCATCCGGGCTGCCGCCAAAGGTGCGTATGGCCTGGGCAACAGCAACGTGTGTGACATGGCGACGATAAAAAGGATCAGGGTGATCGCCACCACTAAGTCGCCCACCACTTTCACACAGAAGCGCACAAAACCAACGAAGGTAACGCGCGTTACCCGCACGTCACCGGACGTTTTCGCTGCAAGTATGCGTTTTATTCGCATCAATCCCGAACAAGGGGCACCTAAGACGCCATATTGTGTTGTGCATCACATCCTAGGACAATAGTCCTGGCCGCCTGCGGGGCCTCACGCCCGGGGCACGTTGCGCTCGAGCTCGGCCAGCCAGGCGGTCGCGGCGGCGTCGGAGGGCATGCGCCAGTCGCCGCGGGGGGACAGCGAGCCGCCGGCGACCACCTTGGGCCCGTTGGGCAGGGTGGAGCGCTTGAACTGGTTGGTGAAGAAGCGCCGGTGGAACAGCTCGAGCCAGCGCCGGATCTCGGGAAGGTCGTAGGCCACCTTCTCCGCCTGCGGCAGCCCCTCGGGCCAGTCCCCGCTCTGCGCGTCCGCCCACGCCCGGTGCGCCAGGAAGGCGATGCGGCTGGGGCGTGAGCCGCGGCGCAGCACGTGCCACAGGGTGAAGTCCTGCAGGGCGTAGGGGCCGATCTTGGCCTGGGTGGACTGGATGGCGCCGCCGGCCCCGGCCGGCACCAGCTCGGGGCTGATCTCGGTATCCAGGATGGACAGCAGCGTGCGGCCGACGGCGTCGTCAAACAGCCCCTCGGCCACCACCCAGCGGATGAGGTGCTGGATGAGGGTCTTGGGGATGCCGGCGTTGACGCCGTAGTGGGCCATCTGGTCGCCCACCCCGAAGGTGCACCAGCCCAGGGCGAGCTCGGAGAGGTCCCCGGTGCCCAGGACGATGCCGCCGCGATGGTTGGCGATGCGGAAGAGGAAGTCGGTGCGCAGGCCCGCCTGGACGTTCTCGAAGGTGACGTCGTAGAGCTCGCGCTCGCTCACCCCCTCGGGCAGGACCCCGGTGCGGGCGTACTCACCGTAGGGGTGGCCCATCTCGGTGAGCATCTGGGTGGCGGTGGCCCGGATGTCGAGTTCCTCGAAGGTGCAGCCCAGGCCGACGGCGAGGTCCTCGGCGTTGCGGCGCGTGCCGGCGCTCGTGGCGAAGCCGGGCATGGTGATGGCGTGGATGTCCGAGCGGGGCCGGCCCAGGAGGTCCATGGCGCGAGCGGCGACGATGAGGGCGTGGGTGGAGTCCAGGCCGCCGCTGACGCCGATGACGATCTTGGGGTTGCCGATGGCCCCCAGGCGCTGGACGAGGGCGGCCACCTGGATGTTGTAGGCCTCGTAGCAGTCCTGGGCGAGCCGGGCGGGGTCGTCGGGCACGAAGGGGAAGCGGTCCACGCGGCGGCGCAGGCCGATGTCCGTGCGCGGGGCCGCCAGGTCGGCGGCGCCGATCCGGATGCGTCGGAACGACGCCGGGTCGGTGAAGGTGGTGGCCGCGGCCGGCGAGCCGGCGACCGGAGCGCTCAGGGTGCGGGCGTTGTCGGTGAAGGTCCCCTGGCGCAGGCGCTCGGCGCGCAGGCCCTCGATGTCGACGTCGACGACGGTGGCGCGCGGCCCGTCGGGGAAGCGCTCGGTGGAGCCGAGCAGCTCGCCGTTCTCGTAGACGAGGGTCTGGCCGTCCCAGGCCAGGTCCGTGGAGGACTCGCCCTGCCCGGCGGCGGCGTAGACGTAGGCGGCCAGCCCCCGGGCCGACGAGGAGCGGGCCAGCAGCTCACGGTCCTCGGCCCGCCCCACCGTGATGGGCGAGCCGGAGAGGTTGACCAGGACCGTCGCCCCGGCCAGCGCCGCCAGCGACGACGGCGGGACGGGCACCCACATGTCCTCGCAGACCTCGACGTGGAAGGTCAGGCCGGGGACGTCGTCGACCTCGAACAGGAGGTTCGCCCCGAAGGGGACCCGGGCGACCGGCTCGGTACCGCCGGCGCCGTCGGCGCTCTCGGTGCTGCCGGAACCGCCGCGCACGCCGGGCAGCTCGATGCTCTCCACCCCGGCGGGCAGGGCGTCGCCGGGGGCGAAGTGCCGCTTCTCGTAGAACTCCCGGTAGGTGGGCAGGTAGGACTTGGGGGCGACGCCGCGCACCCGTCCGCCCTGGATGACCAGGGCGCAGTTGTAGAGGCGGTCGCCCAGGCGCAGGGGGGCGCCGACGACGAGGGCGGGCAGGAGGTCAGCGCTGGCGGCGCGCAGGGTCTCGATGGCGGTGAGCACGTCGGACAGCAGGACGTCGGACAGGAGGAGGTCGTCGATGGCGTAGCCGGTCAGGCACAGCTCGGGGAAGGCGGCCAGGCAGACGCCGTCGTCGGCCAGGGTGCGGGCCTGCTCGATGATGGCGGCGGCGTTGGCGGCCGGGTCGACGGGCACCACCGGCAGGGTGACGGCGGCGACGCGGGCGAAGCCCTGGTCGTAGGCGGAGAAGAACTCGATGTCGGCCGCTGGAGCAGTCACGGCGGCGTTGGCGTCATTGGCGTCATTCACGGTGTTGGTCACGGCTTGATCCTCCCATCGACGGCGCCTTCCCGCGAGACCGCCGCCCTCATGTCGCGACCGGGGCACTCGATGCGTGCGGGAGCAGCGGCTCTGCCCCCGCACGCATCGATGACACCTACTCAGCAGCACGCTGCGCCCACCAGGTCACCCGTGGAACCGGGGGCGACGAGGCGGGCGCAGCCCATCACTCACGCGTGGACCCGAGGCGCCGCCTGGAACCAGTGGCGGCAGGGACGGGCATGCGTCAGGAGAAAGCGAGCGACGGAGAGACGGCAGGAGAGAAGCATTGAGGAGAGCGAAGAGACAGCCATCACCTTTCTTTCTACGAGGTCGAAGACGTCGACGTCCTCGGCCGATGTGGTAGTCGTGAGTCTGGTAGGGGTCGTGTTACCAGAGCGCTAAAGGTCTCCGGAGGACTGTGACGGCCCGGGCCAGTCGGCTCGGACCCGCCCGGGCAGGCTGAGAACAGTCAGTACTGGCAGTACTGGGCGGGGGCGGGCTCGTCGAGCATGAGGCACCATGCCGCGACGTAGACCAGGCACATGGGGCCGGGCAGGAAGCTGGCCAGGATCACCCCGACGCGCACCGCGCTCACGGGCATGTTCCAGGCCTCGGCCAGACCCCCGCAGACGCCGCCGAGAATGCGGTGCTCACGCGAGCGCCGGGGCAGGGAGTCGCGGAAACGGAGGAACTCGCCCGAGCGGCTGGAGGAGGTGCCCCCGCCCTCGAAGCGGGCGGACTGGCTGAACTGACCGGGGTACTGCTGCTGCGTCATGGCAACAAGTCTGGGTGCTGGGGCCTGCCGTCCGCTATCGGGGAGCACCCTGAGAAGTCCCCGATGTTGATCGGGACTCACCCCTGACTGCTTGCTCAGCATCAAAGATCCGCGTAGTTTATTACCGGCGCTAACGCGCGTTATCGGATCGGCGTAGGAGACGGGCAGCAGCCCCTGAGCACCGCACCGCCCCGCAACGGCGCCCCTGCCCGTTCACGCTGAGCCCGTTTCCCGGAGGACAGCACATGAGTCGGACCGTCCGAGCACTCAGCGCCCTGACCGCCTTCTGCCTGCTGGCAGCCGGCTCTACGCTGGCCTCCATGCCCGCAGCCGCCTCCGGCCAGGCCCAACCGGTCTCCCTCTCCCCGACCGCACCGGCGCCGCCGAAGGCCGGCCAATCCGGCGAGCGGTGGCGTCCGCAGACCCACTACACCCCCAGAAGAACTGGATGAACGACCCCAACGGGCTCGTCTACTACGACGGCGAGTACCACATGTTCTACCAGTACAACCCCGAGGGCTCGGACTGGGGCAACATGTCCTGGGGCCACGCTGTCTCCAAGGACCTGGTCCACTGGCAGGAGCTGGGCGTGGCGATCCCGCACACCTCCCAGTACGGGGTGTTCTCCGGCTCGGCAGTCATTGACACCAAGAACACCTCCGGCCTGGGCAGCCCGGACAACCCGGCCATGGTCGCGGTGTGGACGCGGGCCGACGTCGGCGGCAACCAGTCCCAGTCCCTGGCCTACTCCACGGACAAGGGCCGCACCTGGAACCTGTACAACAACGGGGACCCGGTCCTGGACATCGGCTCCAAGGAGTTCCGCGACCCGAAGGTCTTCTGGGACGAGACCTCCGGGCGCTGGACCATGGTGGTCTCCCACGCCACTGAGCACCGCGTCTCCTTCTACTCCTCCCCCGACCTCATCCACTGGACCGAGCAGTCCAGCTTCGGCGGGGAGGGCATCACCTCGGCGGTGTGGGAGTGCCCGGACTTCTTCCCGCTGCCGGTCGACGGCAGCTCAAAGGAGGTCAAGTGGGTCCTCGTGGTCACGGTGGCCGACTCCGCCCAGTACTTCGTGGGCAGTTGGGACGGCTCTACCTTCACCCCTGACGAGATCCCCCACTACACCGGCGAGGAGGGCACGACCCTGGCCGACTTCGAGAACGGCTACGCCGGCTGGAAGGCCGACGGCGCCGCCTTCGGCTCGGGCCCGGCCACCGGTGACCTGCCCGGGCACCAGGGCAAGGCCTACGTGGACTCCTTCGGCAGCGGCGATGCCGACACCGGCACGCTGACCTCGGATGAGTTCACCGTCTCCTCGTCCTACATCAACCTGCGCACTGCCGGCGGCAAGCACTCCTACAACCCCAAGGCCACCGGAGACAACGGCGGCGGCCGGCTCCTGGCCGGCTTCGACGGCTCCTGGGACGGCTGGACCGTGGAGGGCAACGCCTTCGGGGCCACGCCCCCTCAGGGCGCCACCCCCGGCCAGCAGCCGCTGGTCAACCACTCCAGCGCCGGGCTGCTCAACACCTACCTGGACGTCAGCAACGGGCAGGGCTCGGATGCCACCACCGGCACCGCGACCTCACCGACCTTCACCATCGACTCCGCCTACCTCAACCTCCTCATGGGCGGCGGCAACAACCCGCGCCCCGAGGGCGACGCCGAGGGAGGCTCGGGAGTGAGCGTCGTCGAGCTCGTCGTCGACGGCAAGGTGGTGCGCTCGGCCACCGGCCGCAACCTGGAGGAGCTCAACTGGCAGAGCTGGGACGTCAGCGACCTCAAGGGCAAGTCCGCCCAGATCGTCGTCACCGACACGGCCACCGGCCCCTGGGGACACATCCTCCTGGACGAGGTGCGCGCCTCGGACAAGAAGGCCTCCCCCATCGCGGACAACACCTCGGTCAACCTCGTCGTCGACGGCAAGGTCGTCGCCTCCGCCACCGGCAACAACTCCGGGACCCTGGAGTGGACGAGCATGGACGTGACGGCCTACAAGGGCCGTAAGGCCCGGCTCGTCATTGAGGACCACAACGGCAACGCCGAGGACTGGGGCCACCTCATGGTCGACCAGATCCTCCAGTCGGACACGAAGGCCTTCTCCGGGGCCGACGTCGTCCCACGCCTGGACTACGGCAAGGACTACTACGCGGCCGTCACCTGGAACAATGTCCCCAACGGCAAGCACTACCAGGTGGGTTGGATGAGCAACTGGGCCTACGTGCGCGACCTGCCCACCACCACCTGGCGCACCGCCATGTCCACGGTGCGCGAGATGGGGCTGACCCGGGTGGGCGGCAAGCTGCGCCTGACCGCCCAGCCCGTCACCGCCCTGGAGTCCCTGCGCACGGGGCAGGAGCTCACCCGGGCGAACACCGACATCCCGGCGGGCGAGACCTCCCTGGGGCAGGCCGCCCAGGGCACCTCCCTGGACATCAGCGTCGACCTGAAACCCGGCGCCTCCTCCTTCGCCGGCCTCAAGGTCCTCGACAACGGCAAGCAGTACACGCTCATCGGCTACGACTCCAAGGCCAAGCAGCTCGTCGTGGACCGCACCCACTCCGAGGTCACCGACTTCTCCCCGAAGTTCCCGGGCCGTTCCACCGCGCCACTGTCACCGGACAGCAAGGGACAGATCCACCTGCGCATCGTCGTCGACGCCCACTCCGTGGAGGTCTTCGCGGCCGACGGCACCCCCGTCATCACCGAGACCGTCTACCCCGGACAGGACGCCACGGGGGTCTCGCTCTACGCCGAGGGCGGCACGGCGCACCTGGGCTCCCTGAGCCTGTGGCACCTGGGGTCCGTTCAGGATGACGGCGCCCCAGCCGAGGGCCCCGACTCCCCCGGGCCCGGCAAGCCCGCCGTCCAGGAGCCGGCCCGCGGCCAGGCGAAGGCGGCGTCGGCGTCGGCGAGCCCCACTGTCGCAGCTGCAGGCAGAAGTGCTTCCGCCCGGTTCCCGCTGGCCCGCACCGGCACGTCCCTGGCTCTCGGCGCCTTGGGGGCGGCCGCCGCCGCGACCGGCGCCTACGCGCTGCGCCTGCGCCGTCGGCGCTCCTGAGCACCCCACCCCTCACGGCCGGGGACCGGACCGGAGAGGCGGTGTGACGCGCCGTCAGGCCGAGGAACGCCGGATGATTGTGCCCGGCAGGAGCGTCTCAGCGGGCACCTCCTCGCCCTCCATGAGAGCCAGCAGGTGGGAGACGGCCACCTGACCCATCTCCTCGAAGGGCAGCGCGACCGTCGTCAGGGCCGGATGGACCTGGTCGGCGATGAGCTCCTGGTCGTCGATCCCGATGACGGCCACGTCCTCACGCACCCTCAGCCCCTGTTCACGGATCGCGGCATAGGCACCCATCGCCATGCAGTCGTTGCCGCACACCAGCCCGGTCAGCCAGGGATCGTCCGTCAGGAGGCGAGAGGCGGCCACGTACCCGTCCCGGGCGGTGCCGTGGCCGACGGCCACGTGCACGGTGCTCCAGGGGATACCGGCCTGCTCCAGGTAGGCCCGGCAGCCGACGCGCCGTCCCGGGGCGGCCTCACCGTCGTTGGGATCGAGCTCGATGACGCCGATGTCGCGGTGGTGGCCCTCCAGGAGCGCCTGCGCGGCCAGGCGCCCCATCTGCTCCTCGTCAGGGCGCACGCAGGGAAGGCCGGAGACCGGGTCGATGCAGTGGACCAGGACGGTGGGGATCTCGCGGGCCTGCGCCGGCATGCGGACCCGACAGTTCCAGCCGGTGGCGTAGATGATCCCCTCGACCCTGGACTTCAGCAGCGTCTCGAAGGCCTCGGCATCCACGCTGGCCTCAGCCGAGGTCGGCACGATGAACAGCGTGTAGCCGGCGGCCCGGACGGTGTCCTGGATCCCGCGGATCGTCGCGGCGGCAAAGGGACTGGTGACGATCTCGGAGACCAGACCGATCAGGGAGGATCGGCGCGAGGCCAGGGCCCGCGCCCCGCCGTGCGGGCGGTACCCGAGCTCAGCAGCCACCTGCTGGACGCGCTCACGGGTCTGCGGTGGGATACGAGCGCCGTCGCGGTTGTTGAGCACGAAGGACACCGTGGTGCGCGAGACGCCGGCCGCCTTGGCCACGTCCGCCATCGTGGTCCTGTAGGTGTCCCCCACCCGGTCTCCTCCCGGCCCCTCCGACTGCGCCGCCACCTGCACACCCCGTTGGGGTCGGGCGCGTGCACCTCCTGGCGTCCTGACGGCAGTCTGCCAGGACGACGACGCAGCGCATAACCCTGAGCGCCGGCAGGCGGGTCATGAGGCAGCGCACCCGGCCCCTGTGCGCCACGGCACCCTCCGGCTAGGCTATTTCTCATGACGTCATCCCCCACTCCCAACTTCACGGTGCGCGCTGTCCTGTGGGACATGGACGGCACCCTCATGGACTCCCAGCCCTTCTGGGACGAGGCCTTCATCCACCACTGCCAGGCCCTGGGCGGCAACCCGCGCCCCGAGCTCGTCGCCCAGATGACGGGGGCCTCGATCCGTCAGGCCCGCGAGCTCATCGCCGCCACCGGCGCCACCCGCTCCTGGGACGACCCGGCCACGCAGGAGGTCTTCGAGGCGATCGCGCACGACGTCGAGGCCTCCGTGAGCGCAGCCCCTCCCCTGGTGCCCGGAGCGCTGCGGATCACCTCGGCGCTCTCGGAGGTGGGGCTGGCCCAGGGAATCGTCTCGGCCTCACCGCGCCGGATCGTCGAGAAGGTGGCCTCCGCGCTCGGCGACGTCTTCGCCGTCCTGGTCACCGGTGACGACGGCGTCGGAGCCAAGCCCGATCCGCTGCCCTACGCCACGGCGGTCGAGCGCCTCGACCTGCGCCCCCAGGACTGCGTCGTCGTCGAGGACTCCCCCACGGGGGCGGCCTCGGCCCGGGGCAACGGGATCCACGTCGTGCAGATCGGGACGACCAAGCACTTCCCGGCCGACCCCGGCCTCGTCGTCGTCCCTGACCTGGCCTCAATCACCCCGCACCTGCTGCTGTGGGCGGAGCGCTGAACCGGACCGGCGCCAGGCGGGCACCAGCTCACGACCGACACCTACGGACAGGACCGGCTCGGGAACGAGAGGTTCCCGAGCCGGATGGGATGGATAGAGATGCTGGTGCGGATTCGTATGGTGCCGAGCCGGTGCGACGCGGCACCTGGCTGTCAGGCAGCCTTGGGCCGCTGAGGAGTCTCCGGGGTCTCCTGGACCTCCCACCGGCTGCGCAGGCACTCGGTGTAGAGGCGGATCTCCGCCACCAGGTCGGTGGACAGGGCCTCCGCGGCGGCCGTCCCGGGCGTCGTCGAGCACAGCCACTGCAGCTGGAGGCCGTCGACGAGAGCGACCAGGCTGCGCGCCACGAGGCGCGAGGGCATCTGCGGGTCCACGAGCCCGGCGGTCTTGCCGGCCTCGAAGCTGGACTCGAAGCGCTCGACGGCGCTGTTGAGGTGGTTGGCCATCCACCGGTGCGCGGGGTGGTCGGCGTCGAGGACCGAGACCGCCGTCGCGGTGTAGATCGCCGTGAGGTCCCGGTGGGCGACATTGCGCTCGAGCAGCTCGATGTAGCGCTCCAGCAGGGCCCAGGGGTTGCCGTCCAGGTCGGAGTCACCCGCGACGTCGAGGGTGTCCAGGTTGCCGACGGTGTCGCCGGGGGCCTCGGCGGCGTCCCCCTCGGCGGCCGGGGACTCCACGAGAATGCTCAGGGCATCCTCCCGGTCACGACGCTCCAGCACCTTGCAGAAGAGCTCGTCCTTGGAGGAGAAGTGGTGCAGGAGTCCGGCCTTGGAAATGTCTGCCGCGTTGGCGATGTCGGCCAGGGAGGTGCCGGCATACCCGTGCTCTCCGAAGAGAACCACGGCTTCGTTGAGGATACGTGCTCGCTTGTCCTCGCTGCCCGCTCGGGGGCGCCCGGGTCCGCGCCGCCTAGCCGGGGCAGCTTGGGGCGAAGTCGGGGTACTGACAGTGTTCATGGCCGAATCATGGCACCTTCCAGTAAGGGAATTGCAAGGCAGAAAGGCCTTCATCGGAATAATCCGCTCAAGTGTGACCTCCACGTGCCCTCCTCGTGACGTGAGTGACGACTTGGTCTCGGTTTTCACACAATTAACCAGCCCCTACCAGCACAGAGTTCCCCGACCACGCGGTCTGCTGGGGCTGCTGGGATTGCAGGCCACCACATCTTCCCGCTACCACCCAGAACGTCTTATGACTCCACCCAGGTTCATGCGGCAACACCATGATGGTCACAGTTGTGTAACACTTTCGAGATTCTTGTTTCCGGTTCAAATACATGCGTCGGCCCTCCCCAGAACCTCCACCCCCGGGGAGAGCCGAGGCCGAGCGAGCAGGATCGTCACCACTCCTCAGGAGACAGTGACGTTACCCGAGGTCGGCCCGGTGGCCGTCCCGCCGTTGGCCGTCACCACGGTGATGGAGGAGGACTCCGAGCCGGCGGTGATGGCGCCGTCGGAGGCGGTGGCATCCAGGGTCAGGGCGAGGACGCCCCCGTTGGAGCCGGCCGTCCCCCAACGGTCCTCAGCCGCGGTGGCCAGGCCGCCGGTGGCGGTCAGCGTGCAGCCGGTCAGGGTCGCCTGGGAGGAGGTATTGGTGACGTAGAGGATCGGGACCCTGTGGGTGCACGTGAGGTTGACGCCGGTCATGGCCAGGGTGGAGACCTCCGTGGTGGCATCGGCGTCGGCGGCGTCGCCCGACATGGACTGGTAGAGCATGACGCCACCCTTGGCGGAGGCGCTCGTAAGCGTCGAGCTCGACACGGTGGCGTGGTTCTTGCCCTCAACGACGACGGCCTGAGAGGCGTTGGCCTGACCGGTCAGGCCGCTGACGGTGATCTGCCCGGTGGAGTAGAGGCACGGGGAACCGTCGCCGTTCGTGGTGAAGGTGTTGGTGCCGTCGACCGTGACGGTTCCCGAACCTCGGTCGGTGGCGAGCGCGGCGCAATGGGCACCCTGGGTCTCGATGGTCAGGTCGGATCCGGTGATGACGCCGGCGTAGGTGGCGTGCAGGCCGCGGGAGGACTCTCCGGTAGTGGCGATGGCGCAGCTGGTGACGGTGGCGCTGGCACTGCCGGTGGCGACGACGGCGTTGGCGCCCGAGGCGTCAGTGGTCAGGGTCGTCTCACTGACGGTGACGCTCGACCCCTGGCCGACGACCACGACGGCGGAGTTGAGGCCGTAGAAGCTGTAGGAGTCGTCGACACCGTGCTGGCCGCTGGAGGTGGCGTCTCCGGCCTTGGCAATCCTGGCGTTGGTGATCGTCAGTCGCCCGCCGTTGACCACGAGGAAGACGGCCTGATCGGCGGTGGCCGACTCGAAGGTGCCGCCGTCGATGGTGGCGGTGGTGCCGTCGACGAGGTAGGCCCCGGAAAGGGTCACCTGCTTGTCTCCGATGGTGCCGCTCCAAGTGCCGGCGGACAGCGGCGGGTTGGAGGCGCTGGCCTCGTGGTACTCGGGGGAGGATGCGGCCCGGGAGGCCGCGGCCGAGGCGGCCCCGGAGGACGAGCCGCCGCCCCTTCCGGAGGACCCGGCGGCGATCGCCTCGCCGGAGGAGCCACAAGCCGCAACGAGACCGGCGGCTCCCAGGCCGAAGCCGGCCATGAGGAGACTGCGACGCCTCATGGCGAAGGGGATCCCCGAATCACAGCCGCGCAGGGCGGCGTCGGCGGCCGCGGCAGCCTCTGCCGGGGTAACTGGGGTGGTGGGTGTGGACAGGGTCATGATGCGTCTCCTTGAATCAGCAGGGGCGGCACGGCGAGCGCGGTGGCGTGGCACTCTCCCGCAGCGCCGACGGTTGTCCTTGTCGTGTGCCCGTGTTGCTGGGGGTTGCTGGGGGTTGCTGGGGTCGCCCAGGGGCGCCCGGGCTCCGTGTCTCCACTCTTGGGCCCCGGCCTGTCACTGCGGCAGCACTCCCCCATGACCGCGCTGTGAATCCGGCCGGGTTCGGCACATAGTGCACGAGGGCGGGGAGAGCTACTGGGGAGGGGCGGGGGCACTCCCCGTAGGTCAGGCTCTCTGTGCTGTCTCATGACTTCTGAGACAGGTGAGTGTCATGACTTCTGAGACACCGGTTGGGTGGCTTGCCGGGGGCCGTGCTACACACCACGCCTAACCAGCTCAGCCCCGCCCTCACGTTCGTAGGGTAGCCCTCGCGTTCGTACCCTGAACCCCCGAACGCGCGGCATAAGGTACGAACTCGACGGCGGCCTACGCGGCCGACTTCGCCGCCAAGGCACCGCAGAGTCAATCAGTTCCACGGCTTGGTGTCCACAGCGCTGACATTAACGAGCCTGCCGCCAAAGCATCCAGCGGAAATCGTTGGAATCCTGCGGTTCCTCCCCGGCGTGCAGCGCCAATGCAGAGTTGATGTCAGCACCATGGACACCCACACCCGTCACGCCCCATCTCTTCGGCCCACCCTCGCCTCCAGGACCACTGCCTGCCCCGGCTTCCCGCCCGAGCGAGTGCCTCAGAAGCCACGACACTCAAACGTCTAGAAATGAGGGGACAGCACAGCAGGCCGGGCTCTCGCGCAGTGCGCACAACCCCCGACCAGTGGTTCCCCACCCTCGCGCAGTAAGCCCGCCCCGGGACCACAGATACGCATCATGCACGCATGTGCATGCAGGTACAATGCGTTACACTTGCACCATGACTGTTCTTGCCGGACTGCTCGACCAGCTCGACCTCAGCGACCAGGAGCTCGCGGACGCGATGCGCGAGGCCACTGCCCGCACGTCGCAGGGCGGCGTCGGCCCGGTGTCCGCCGGCATGACCGACTTCCTGGATCGAACCACCCCTCGTGGCCGCAGCAAGTCCACAGCCCGTACAGTGGAGCGCATCCTGTCCGACCGCGCCTATGCCGAGCAGCTCACCGCTCAGCACGAGGCCGTCCAGGCAGCCTGCACGCTGGCGCGCTCTCTGAGCACCCGACAGGTCGCCAGCCTGCTCAGCCGGACGACGACGACGATCACCCGTGCGGCCGGGCGCACCCTCTACGCCTACCGCGAGGGGCGGTCACTGAGATTCCCCACGTGGCAGTTCCATGACGGCCGCCCGATCCCGGGGCTGGCGACGGTGGTGCCCGTCCTGCGGGAGGGGCTGACTCCGGCCACCATCGAGGCACGGATGACGACCTCGGACCCCGAGCTGCTCGATGGGGCGACGCCCACGCAGTGGTTGATCGCCGGCGGGGATCCGGCGGCAGTCGTCCAGCAGCTCTCGGATGCGGACCACAGGTGAGTCCCCGTCCGAAGAATCCTCCACAGCCGCCGTCGACGCTCCACACCCGCCCGGAGGACATCGTGACGGTGGAGCACGCCGAGCTCGCCCGCATCGCCTTCGCACACAGCCCTCACCCCCTGCCGTGGGGCGAGCTGCGGACCTGGGGGCCGCACCCGCGATGCCGCTGGGATCCGCACCCGCTGCCGACGGGGGAGCATCCCGACCACGGGGTCCTGTACACCGCCGGCGACCTGCTCACATGCGTCGCGGAGGTCTTCGCCGACACCCGCATCATCGACACGCGCAGCGACATGCCTCTTCTACAGGTCTGGGAGGCGACTCGCCCACTGCACCTGCTCGATCTCACCGGCACCTGGGCGCTGCGCAACGGAGCCTCGGTCAGCCTCGACAGCGCCCTGCGCTCGACGTGCCGGACCTGGGCGCGAGCCATCCGGGAGCAGCTGCCCGACGTCGACGGCCTGCGCACCCACTCGACGATGAACGGCGGCGAGATGACGGTGCTGTTCTCCCCCGCACGCGACAGCCTGCCGGCCCTGCCCAGGGACACCGCCCCGCTGGCCGACGCCACGCTCTACGCCCTGCTGGAGGCACTCGCCCCCGACATCGGCTACGAGATCGTCTGAGCTACCGCAAAAGTCACAACAGTTCCGCTCATGTTCTACCGACGGGAACGAGCTCCTGCTCAGAATCCAGACTCCCTCTCACAACACCCAGAATATCGGTAAGAACCTCAAGCAGCATACTCGCACCTTCTTCTTCAAGCTGGTCGAACGTAGCTCTGTTAACACCCAGAGGAGCCAATGACTCAAAAAGAATGACACCGATAGGTTCATGGCCATCATCAATCCTCTTAGCCACAAATGATCGACTTTGCATGCGAGCCGCGACTTTCTGCGCATCCGCAATGTCCATACCATACGAGTCAACGCAGTCCTGCACCCACTCATCGCGGTCGGACGACAGCTTTACAACTGATGTCACCCCCTTTTTCCAGGCATCCGAAATGATTCCCTGAGAGTCTGAGTATCGCCCTCGTCCAGTGACGCGCAGATCAGGATTCCCCGACAACCGACAAACCTGCACAAAACACTTGTCTTGGTGGTAGTAGATGGATAGACGGGCATCACTCGTCTTAGTCACGATATCTTCAAATAACCGACGCGCAACAACCTCAAGTGCACCATGCAACTCAAGACTCCAGCGCTTCTGATGCTCACTCAGCCTATCCGACTGCCGAAGGAGTTCCTCGCGCGTAGGGTGCAGCCGAATATTATGAATGAGTGCGCCGATAACGCCGACTACAGCAACAGCGAGACACAACCACCACCACAAACCACGACCTGAAAAACCAGAGCCACCAGCTAAACTTGGATAGATAAGGCTGAGACTAGCTACTGCTGCCACAACTTCCCCGAAGTGACTTTTCAAGCGACGCCGAAACGTCAATGTCAGTATCTTGTCTCCAAGATCTCCCGACAACTCTTTCGTCACCTTCGGCATTCTCTCAGGCGAGCAGAATATCAGGCGTAAGAAAGGGAAGTTTGCCGACGCGACACTTCTTCAGCAGCTTCACCCATCAGGTTAAGCGCGCTTGAATAGACTACCTCCGCAAGCTCAGCAGCCCCCTGGGCACTATCCGCCTGGACAAGTAAGCCCACATAGATTGACCCTGCCGACGGAAGCAGTCGCACCTCATCATAATCGACATGGTCAACGGTCTCGGCTGCGCTTTTTAGAACACTACTGAGCAACTCGCACAGATGGTTCGCGCGAGCCTTATCATTCACCTTGAGGTAGGTTGCGGTTGAATACGTCTTCATCGGTGCTCCTGGTTGGGGCGCGGTGGATCACCTTGTAGGAGCAGGTTACATGCTCCCACCGACATCTTGGGGAGGTTCAGCCCGCAGCATCGCGGCTGACGCCCGGAGATGAGCGCACACCAGACAGATCGGCGGATCTCCACGAATGCCTGCCTCGTGTGACCTTGGGCGCGCGGGGGCGCCTCCCGGTGGGTCGGTTGGGTGCGCGCCCCTACGATGGTCGTATGCGCCCCTCGCCCCCGCAGCCGCCGCGGCGCCCCTCCCGGACCGGCCGCGACTCGTCGTCGGCATCCGGAGGTCGTCGAGCTTCCGCCGGGCATCGGCGCAGTCCCGAGGGTCGGCGCTCCCCGCGCCGCCCGCTGGACGCCCCCGATCCCGCCAGCCGGCGAGCGCTCACCATCGCCCGTCGGGAGCGGCGGCGCCGACGCTCCCGCAACCGGTTCCTCTACGGAACGACCTTCGTCGTAGCACTGGCCCTGATCGTCGTCAGCCTGCGAGCCTGGGGACTCCACCCCGGTTTCGCCCTGCCACTGGGCTCCTCCCCCAAGCCGTCGGCGACGCTGTCGCAGGCCACGGCCCAGTCCTCCGCCCGGGCCTCCGCCAGCCGCGCGCCCTCGCCGTCCGCTTCCTCCGCCTCACCGACGCCGTCGGCCTCGGCTCTCCCGTCCCCGCAGCTGGACTCCGAGGGCTTCGCGCACTCCGGCGCCGTCGGCAACGGCACCTGGACGATCGCGCCGGCCGTGCCCGTCTCCCGGCCCGCAGCCGCCACCGTCTACCGCTACGTGCTGCGGGTCGAGGGCGGCACGTATGTTGATGCCGCAGCGGCGGCCCCCATCGTAGAGCGCATCCTCAATGACGAGCGCGGCTGGCCCACCGCGCAGAACACGTCCTTCCAGCCAGTCGCCGACCCCGCGAGCGCGGACTTCACCTTCAACATCGCCACGCCACCCAGCGCCGACGCCCTGTGCTCGCCGCTGGACACCGGCGGCATGTGGAGCTGTCGCAACGGGAACAACGTGGTCATCAACTCCGACCGGTGGAACTGGGGCGCCATCACCTACCCCGACGTCGACTCCTACCGCACCTACGTCACCAACCACGAGGTGGGCCACTTCCTCGGCCACGAGCACGAGTTCTGCGCCGGGGCCGGCCTCAAGGCCCCGCTCATGGCCCAGCAGAGCCACGACCTGGCCGGCGGCTGCGTGTACAACGCCTGGCCCACCCAGGACAACCAGCCCGGCTGAGGCGCGCGACGCCGCCGGCAGCGTGTGCTGACAGCACAGAGGGGGCGGGCCCACCACTCAGGTGGGCCCGCCCCTCATCACTGGCCTGTCACTGGCCTATCCCAGCCTCCGCTCCACGCGGCTGGCTCGGTCGGGTTCCGAGCTCAGGCCGGCGACGCCGCCGAGGAGGCCGACGGCAGGTGCGCCTCGCCCTCGGCCCGCAGCGTGAGCCCGTCGGAGCCGTCGACCTTGTCGACGACGACCCTCTGGCCGTCGAGGACCTCCCCGGCCAGCAGCATGCGGGCCAGGCGGTCGCCGATCTCGCGCTGGACGAGGCGGCGCAGCGGCCGGGCCCCGTAGGCGGGGTCGTAGCCCTCGTCGGCCAGCCAGCTGCGGGCGGCGTCGGTGACCTCCAGGCTCAGGCGCCGGCCTGTCAGGCGCTTGGCGATGCGGGCCAGCTGGATGTCGACGATCTCGCCCAGCTCCTCCTTGGAGAGGGCCTCGAAGACGATGATGTCGTCGAGGCGGTTGAGGAACTCCGGCTTGAAGGAGGCCTGAACCACGCTCATGACCTCGTTGCGCTTCTCCTCGGGGCTGGTGAGCGGGTCGGTGAGGAACTGGCTGCCCAGGTTCGAGGTGAGCACGAGGATGACGTTGCGGAAGTCGACCGTGCGCCCCTGGCCGTCGGTGAGGCGGCCGTCGTCGAGCACCTGCAGGAGGATGTCGAAGACCTCGGGGTGGGCCTTCTCGACCTCGTCAAGCAGGACCACGGAGTAGGGCCGACGCCGCACAGCCTCGGTGAGCTGGCCGCCCTCCTCGTAGCCGACGTACCCGGGAGGGGCGCCCACGAGGCGCGCCACGGAGTGCTTCTCGGAGTACTCGGACATGTCGATGCGCACGATGGCGCGCTCGTCGTCGAAGAGGAACTCGGCCAGGGCCTTGGCCAGCTCGGTCTTGCCCACGCCCGTGGGGCCCAGGAAGAGGAAGGAGCCGGTGGGGCGGTCGGGGTCGGAGATGCCGGCCCGCGAGCGGCGCACCGCGTCGGCCACGGCGGCCACGGCGGCCTTCTGCCCGATGAGGCGCTCGCCAATGACGTCCTCCATGGTCAGGAGCTTCTCGGTCTCACCCTGGAGGAGCTTGCCCACGGGAATGCCGGTCCAGGCCCCCACGACCTCGGCGATCTCGGGGGCGCCGACCTTCTCGGCGATCATCGGCTCACCGGCGGTCTGCTCTGCGGCGTCGTCGGCGGCCTCGGCCTCGCGGATCTGGCGCTCCAGGGCGGGCATGTCGCCGTAGCGCAGGCGACCGGCCTCCTCGAAGTTCCCCTCGCGCTCGGCCAGGTCGGCGCGGGTGCGCATCTCGTCCAGGGCGGCGCGCAGCTCACCGACCTTGTTGTGGCCGGCCTTCTCGGCCTCCCAGCGGGCGTTGAGCGAGGCCAGCTCCTCGGAGGCGTCGGCCAGCTCGGCGCGCAGGCGCTCGAGGCGCTCGACGTCGGCGGGGTCGGCCTTGGAGACGTCCTCGATGGACTCGTCCAGGTAGGCCTCCTCCATGCGCATGCGGTCCACGCGGCGGCGCAGCTCGTCGATCTCGACGGGGCTGGAGTCGAGCTCCATGCGCAGCCGGGAGGCGGCCTCGTCGACCAGGTCGATGGCCTTGTCGGGCAGCTGGCGACCGGTGATGTAGCGGTCGGAGAGGGTCGCGGCCGCCACGAGGGCGCCGTCGGAGATGGTCACCTGGTGGTGGGCCTCGTACTTGGGGGCGATGCCGCGCAGGATGGCGACGGTGTCCTCGACGCTGGGCTCACCGACGAAGACCTGCTGGAAGCGGCGCTCCAGGGCGGGGTCCTTCTCGATGTTCTCCCGGTACTCGTCCAGGGTGGTGGCGCCGACCATGCGCAGCTCGCCGCGGGCCAGCATGGGCTTGAGCATGTTGCCGGCGTCCATGGCGCCCTCGGAGCCGCCGCCCGCGCCGACGACGGTGTGCAGCTCGTCGATGAAGGTGATGACCTCGCCGTCGGAGTCCTTGATCTCCTTGAGGACGGCCTTGAGGCGCTCCTCGAACTCACCGCGGTACTTGGCGCCGGCCACCATCCCGGACAGGTCCAGGGCGATGAGGCGCTTGCCGCGCAGGGACTCGGGGACGTCGCCGGCCACGATGCGCTGGGCCAGGCCCTCGACGACGGCGGTCTTGCCGACGCCGGGCTCACCGATGAGGACGGGGTTGTTCTTGGTGCGCCGGGACAGGACCTGCACGACGCGGC